>ULOQ01005955.1_pt1 | contig 97240 bp, 151 predicted proteins | sample 1952741 | NCBI WGS metagenome assembly ULOQ01 (sample SAMEA4835608, study PRJEB28245) | human gut metagenome | biome: gut microbiome; material: fecal sample | place: Denmark | collected 2008
TAGCAGTGGAAAGACCAACCCCATTATGGGAACTAAGAGCGAACAGACCCGCCCCGCCGCCATTGTCAGAGCGACCACCGATTAACAAACAATGTAATGAACCATCCGTATTGTCCCAATTATAGTCACACCAGTATGTTGTTTCTGAACCATTGTTGCAAGATAAAGCGAAAAAGTCACACGTAGACGTAGTTACTATTTTTGTTTTGTATCCAGTAACTACAGCATTTGCTGCTATATTTTTATAGTACGAATTATCATTCAAGATAGAATCACCGAAATGATCTGGAGAATCGCACTTATACCAAAATCTAGCGCCGTAACCAGAAATATATGCACTAATAACATCGTCAGTGTGTTTCCACACATGCCCAAATGGATTCTCTATTCCTCTATATCTATTACACTTTCTTGTAGTAGTTGTAGTATTAGAGCCAGATGAATCTGTCTATTGTATAGTTACTGTAACTTCACCAGAACCACTACCTAAACTATCAGAACTTCCAGTAGGAATAAACGACCAAGTTTTATCTCCGTTAATAGTAGCTATTCCCGTAGTACAACCAGAACCTAATCCACCTTGTCTAAATCCTTCAACTGTTAATGCGGTATTAACTGCTTTTTGGCTATTTCTAGTAGCATATTCTATTAAGAATAAATGACATATGGCTCTATGTTCATTATATGTATATATATTCCACGAATTTCCTAAACCATTAGCTCTCGCTTTTGGTCTTACAGCAGATCTTGTGAAATTAACACTGGGTATTTTATTTTTAGAAGATCTATAATAATTCCCATCAATATAACCTTCATAAGCAGACACATAAGCTTCTTTATGATGATACCATCCTGGTTTAGCATGTGGACATATTTTTAAATTATGTGTTTCAGTAGATTCTATATAATCATCTATCCACCAAAATTCAGGTATTTTAATCATTACATTTATGTTATTGTCTTCTAGTAAAGTATCTACATCTCTCCATCCTCCAGCAGAATAATTTTCACATTTAGTCCAACTATCATTTAGCTTTAACATCCTATATAAAGGATTTCCGTCTTTAAAATAAAGATATCCTTTCATCATACTCTATATAGGCAGTGTTCTATGCATATCCATATTACCAATACGAGTACAATCTGGACTAGATGATGTTTCTGACCATGATACACCATACCAATCTGGAGCATCTAATATTTTAATGTTACCTAATACAAAATTACTTGGTCTCTATGTAGTGGCTGGACTACTTAATATGTTCTTAGTATGAGTAGAAGCACATTTACATACTATATTAGTGTTTGTTCCCCACTATGCACTAGTTCTAATCCATATTTCTACTTCATTAGACGTAACAACGTATCCAGCTATAAATACAGCAACAGAAGGGATAGCCATACTACTTAAAATACGTAATTCTACATTTTCTACATATCTAGTAGAAGCAGTCAATATTCCATAATAAGTATATTTTTCACCAGAATCCGCTCCACCAACTATTTCAAATACTGCTTTTTTATCCTATGTTATTTCCTAATCAACTAATGGTAACGTGCAAACTTTAATCCAATTTTCAGCGTTAGCCTAATTTACACTATTTATAGAATACTTAACAGATATACTATTACTATTAAATTCTGAAACTCCATAACCATCTACCATATCTGCATTCAGATTGGTACACAGAGTAGTAGAAGATACTTGTATAGGTGCAGTGCCAGTAGATACAGTAGATATCAATTTGCTACCACTAATAGTGGAACTGTTTGTTAAAGCTCCTGTCATAGTATCACCAGCTTTCTTTACATAAGTAGTAGTAGGATCTACACCTAATGCACTAGTTACATTATTCTTAGTTATACTGATAGTACCACCATCTGCTAGTGTTATATTACTACCTATCTTAACACCACCTAATGCACTAGCTGTAGCAGCAGGTAATACATACTTATTAGCTTCAGCTTCTATAGCAGCTAGTTTATTCTTTTCAGGAGTAGTATAATCATTAGTACTAAGACCTTTACCTCCAACTTTATCAACCTTAGTCTTTTCAAGAATTAATACCTAACCAGTTAAATCTTCTACATCTGTTCTTAAAGCTTCTTCTACACCAGTAGCTCTTTCTACTTCATTTGCTATAGCTGTAGCATTAGCTGATTCAGCGCCTTTAGCTCTAGTTACTTCACTAGCTAAATCACTAGTTAGTTTCTATTCTGCTTTCTCTGCTCTAGTCTATTCAGCTGTTACAGTTGTATCTGTATATGACTTAGCCTGCTTAATAGCATTAGCTATAGAACCAGTAGTAGATTCATTACCATTAATAATAGTAAGTTTATCTTCATTCACTTTTACTCTGTTAGATAATGAAGATACATTGTTATTGATAGTAGTATCAGCTTGAGTTCTATCTAATATCTCTTGAGCTAAATCATCAGCTACTTCTTGAATACTACCTTCAATAGCAGTAGTATCAAATGAACCTGATAAAGCATCCCAACCATCTTCAGTCCATACTACATTAGTACCAGCATCATAATGTTTACCACCTAAGTTAAATGCATTAGTAATATTATATACATCACCAACTACATTGTTGTCTTTAGGTAGAGTTTCAAACGTACTAGATCCTTTTACTTTATAAGCGCCAGATAATTTAGCATCTACTTGTGCCTTAGTATAAGTATCAGACTTGTCTGCTTTTAATGCTAATGCTGCATTAGTTGCAGCAGTATGATTGGTAATCTTATTGTCTAACTCTTCTTCTTTAGCCTTAGCTCTATTAGTTTCTACTAAGATAGCTGCATTTCTATCACTAACTTCTGTAGCAATAGCTTCTTTTCTATCTTGTACTTCTTTGTTTATAGCATTAGTATGTTGAGTATCTATCTGAGTAGATCTATCAATTTCATTCTGTAAATTAGTACTAATAGTCTATTCAGCAGATTGAGCTCTATTCTTCTCAGTAGCTATATCATTGCCTAATTTAGTTTCAGCAGCACGAGCAGTAGCAGCTTCTTTATCTATATTACTTTGTAAAGTAGCTAAAGACTGTTCCAATGAATCTGAATCAATAGCAATACTAATCGTATTATCTTCACTAATACTAACATCTTTACCCGGCTTTAACTTATTAATTAAGTCATTATAATCACCAGATGTAGCTACTGGTTTAAAATCTGGTTTGTTAGTAATAGCATCCCATTGTACAGCTAGATCACCAGATGCACTAATTACATTAGTTTCTTGATCAATTTCAATGTTCAAACCTGCAATGAGTTTCTTCTAATACTTTGCACGTATATCAGCAAAGGTATCAATCATCTCAGTATGAAGTTCCTATAACTGATGCTGCTTAACAAAGTCTAAGAAATCTTTAGATGTAATGATACCAGCAGAACTTGTAGAAGCTACTGGTATTGAAACAGTTTTATTACTTCCATCATACTTAAACATTACCATAGTAATGTCATTAGAATTAGAAGTATTAAACTATATATCTTTTATTACATCTTTAACCTCTTCATCATCTACTTTACTATCTACATCACTAACATCTGCTTTATTATTAAGCAAATTATTTACTTGTGTTTTAGTATAGTAATTGCTGAGGTCTGGTATACCACCTGAAGCAGATAGTCTTACCCATTCGGTTCCATTGAAATATTTAATACTACCACCATAAGGATTATCAGATAAGTCAACCCAATAGTCTATCTCTTCGGGATTAGGTTGAACAGACGTTGCAAAAAATATTATCCTATTTGTTACCATATGTATTTATTTATTAAGCTGCCGGTGTTTCTAGTGCAGCAACTCTTGTAGTTAATGCGTCAATTAAATCTTTTAATGCTTTACCTTGAGCAGCAGCTAAAGCATTAGTAGTACTTGTAGATGTTAATGAATTTTCTACAGTAGTTTTATTTGCTTGAGCAGCTATACCATCAAGTTTACTTTTATATGCATCAGTAAAATCGTTACTAGACAATTCTTTACCTTCTATTTTATCTACTTTACCTGATTCAAGTGCAGTAATTCTAGCACTTTGATCATTATCAGTATCATCGTTTAAAGGTTTCCATTTACTATTACCAGCATAATACTTAATTACATTACCTTTTGGATCTGCTGCTAAGTCAACCCAATACTCGAATTCTTTAGGATTGGGAGCTACATAGCTTCTTGTTATTCTTGTCATATACGTATATTTTAATTGTTAATTCTAATGTATTACAAATTGTAATAACTTATGAGTACCTGTAGAGTCACTTATATTAAGAGATATACGTGCCTGTCTAGTACTATCTGTGTCATTAGGATCTAACGTAATATCTATTCTATCCTATTTGACATTTATATGTACATACTGTGCAGAACTAAATCCTTGAATATTGTACATATTACTATGAACATCTAGTGATACTGTTTCACCAGATTTAATAAATCTATGTGGAGTAAGATTCCAAGCATTAACTACTTCAGGAATAATTGTTCTTGCTTTATTATCCACATATAATATATTATATAAAATAGTTTCTTTTTCCATAACGCATTTTAAGGCGTTTTAAGCCATTTTCTTTATTAAATGATGCATTTATAAGGAAGGAGAGTTAAAAGACCATTTAAAGCCTCTTGCGTAGCAATTATTATGATTACAGCTAAGATATATTCCACTACTGTGCTTTAAACCCATTTCTTTAGTAGCTTCTTTTACAGATTCATATTCTTTAATGAATGCTCCATCTTTTGTATATTGATATACTTTCCTTCTATTTTTAGGATTTGCATTAAACGTTTCTAAACTTTTAGCTAATCTATTTTTCCAAACATTATTGTGTTGATAAGTACACCATTCTAAATTGTCTACACAATTATTTAATTTGTTCTCATCTTTGTGGTTTACACAAGGCAGATTGTCAGGATTAGGTAAGAAAGCTTCTGCCACTAAACGATGTATTGATTTGTTGTAATACTTACCATCTTTACGAAGACTTACTCCATAATAGAAATAGTTATATATCCCTCTATCTTTATGATGGTACTTCTTTTTAGGATTTAACAACACTTCTTTTATATACAATTTATCTTCAATATTATCTCCAGTAGAAGGTCTATAATATTTTCTAGTAACATAATGTGGAACATTTTTAACTCTCCCTAAATTACTAACCATATATAAACTTTCAAAACCTTTTACGTCTTTCCAAATTTCTTCCATATATAATTTATTTTACACATTTATGTGTAATGTCAATGTATCTATATGGTTATAGTTTTATGCTGTAAAAATTACTATCTTTTCCTTAGAGTTATAAGGAACATAACAATCACAATGAGACCATCCATCAGTGTTAGCTTCTAATCTAATAGGATATTCAAATAAATCAGCATTCTATCTTACTATATCATTTACTGTTTTACTATCTAAATCCTTTACATTAAAGTCAATAGCTTTACCTAAACAATGTGCAGATAAGTAAATGCTATTTTTATTCTTTACTAATTGACACATATTGCAACGTAAACCTCTTTGTGAGAACTAGCCACCAGCTTTCCAAGTATTAACAGTAATAGGCTTATTAAATATTTTAGTACGTAATACATACAAAGTACTAAGTATTTCAGTACTTATAAACTACCAAGAAGTTTCACCAAATTTAGAGTAGCAATGAGGACACACTAATTCCTATATTTTAAAATAAGGTTTTAATTTATCTATTAATTCATTTCTGTCCATACTTCGCTATTTAAAATTTCACTTAACTCATTACTGTCGTAAAGGTAGGAAGAAATTTCTTCCTCTCCCAATACAGGTGCGACAAAATCTTCGTGCAACAGGATCATTGTTCCGTCAACACTTCTTCTTGCGTGGATGGGCGGAACAATCCCATGTTCCATACACCATTCTATTGTTACTATAACGTATCTCATTTTGTTATCAAATTTTCAAGTACATAATCAATCAAATCCTGCTCGGTGAATCCGTCAGTTTCCTTGGTGGGAACTGAATCGAATCCTATATAGTGCACTTGTTTATAGTTCTGTCACAGCTAAGTTTTCCTCCATCATTTATGAATTGATTTGCATAAGTAACGCCAGGAATATAAACATCCACAGGCTTTGACATATCGTACCAGAACACCATGTGTTCTTTCACCCAATCTGCTATATTAGGTTTAGGATTAACAGTTCTATCATATTCTCTCTCGTCTACGATAACTCCTCTATCATCAACATCATATTCTAATACTTTATTGCCTAATATATGGTGCATTGTTATTATTTTCATTTCTTTCTCTATTTCTATACATATTATCTACTAATAAATCAGCTATAACATTTATACCTAACTATTTACTATCGCTGATTAATTGTTCCTACATTACTACTAGGAGCATCTAATAGATGCCCTCTAGTAGTTCTCTATCACTCAGCTGTTTGATCTGATTGTGTAATTGACTATTCATTTTTAATATTACTTAAAGCATCTATAAAGAAAGGAGTAGCATATTGATTAGCATACTTAGTAATTAAATCTACTTCTAATTCACTATAGTCTTCTTCTCCAGTAGAATTATATATTTTTAATGCTAACGAGTGACCTGCTATTCCAGCTGATGTTTTGTATAAACCTTCAGCTAAATCTTTAGCTACATCAATATACTGTTCAACAGTTTTATTTATATCAACATATACTTTGAGTTGTTTAAAATTTATTTTCATAGTTTCTTTATTTAATTTTTTATTAACCAACGAAATATTCCTACCAAGTGTTATGAGCAACACGTACAAATATTCTAGCATCATCACCATATGTAGTAGAACTAGTACCAGCTGATTGATATGCACCAGTGGATGATATCCATGCACATGAATCTCGTCTAATAGTATATGTATATCCATTAGATACACTCATAAATACCATTGTTCCTACTTTACCTTGGTTTAAAACCATAGTATACCCAGATGAAGTTACATTACATACACATGAAAATGTTACACCATTAATTAATGTTGAAATATTCAAAACTGGTAAGTTCCAACCATAGAAAGCACCGTTGTCTACAAAGATTGCGGCATCAGATACTGATGCCGCAGATATGTACAACGGCACAGTAACAGTATTTCTACCAGAAACATAGTAACCATCTATAGCTATAGCTGCTAATGCACTAATACTACTATAGCTACTATTATATACAGATACTACTTTTGAACCAAATGCTGCACGAATTAAGTCATTAGAACTAGTAGCAGATAATATAGAGAAACCAGAACCTGTAATATTAGTAGTAGTAGTAATATAATATGCCTAACTTGGAGTACCTAAACTGCTATTAATAGAACTGCTCATTTTTAATGTACCACTATTAATAGTGAGATTTGTAGTAGTACAGTTAGTGAATTTACCATTAGTGAACGTACCAGATGTAGCAGTAACTGTACCAGTGATAGTTGCATTTGTACATGTAAATGCTCCAGTATTACTGTTCATTGATAACACTCCATTATTAGAAGTAAATATATTATTACTAAAACTGAATTCACCAAGTTTAGCATTATTAGCTAATAAGTTGTTTACAGTTAAAGTATTGTTTTTACTTGCCTATTGCCAATATGAACTACTTGATGATGGAGTTTGATTAGTATTAGTAGATTTAGCTAAATACGTATTACCAGAATATTGTACATAATCTATTACAGTCATATTTTGATAATTTTCATATTTAGTGTATTCACTACTACTCATAGCTGTAGTTGCAGCAGCATTATAATAAGTAATACCAGATTTCCAATAACCACAGTCACGCATAATAGTATATTGGCTATCTGCATCAGATCCATCTGCACCATCATATACAACTGGAGCCTCATAACTGATTACAGTCCACTAACTATCTGGTGAAGGAGTAGTATCTGTACAGAAACCAAACCAGAACTTAGTAGCATAAGTATCAGAAGCCCAACTTGCAGTATAAGATGATTGATTAGAACTAGAAGAAGATACTTTATTCCAGCTACTACCACTATAACGATATACAGCAAAATAACCATAAGCCTAAGATGTTACACCACTGCTATTAGTTTTAATAGCTCTAAGAGTACAACTAGTAGTCTATAAGTATCCTAAACTAGATCTAATAGATGCTGGAGCTCCGCTCATTGTAATACTGTAACCATCTGCTCCATCAGATCCATCTGATCCATCTTGTCCTGGATCTCCTTGATCACCTTTATCTCCCCATTTAGACCACAGAGCGCCAGTTTTCCAAGCCTACCATTTACTATTTTCTTTCTTTCTAGTCCATACGTATTCATATTTAATAGCATCTGTAGGACCAGTAGGATTATCAGTCCATCCGTCTGGTACGTAATCATCCTATTGATATTCACTAGAATCTACATTTGCTGGTGGATAATTTGCTCCACCTGGAGCTAAACTAGAACCACCTATATAGGTTGAATACCTTCTATAGATATATTCATATCCATCTCCATCCTTACCTCTTTCTGAATATCTAGACCATATACCAGGAGTAGACCAATTACCCCATTTCTAAGTAGACTTATCTAGGTATCTTTGAGATACCCATTCATACATTAATGATGCGGTAACACCAGAAGGATGATTTGTCCAACCAGAAGGTATATGACCAGCTTGATTTACACTAGCAGGAGTAGAAGGTTGAGATCCATCTGCATTCCTAGTATAAATAAATTCAATACTATTACCATCTTTACCATCCTCACCATCAGCACCAGTAAGACGTATAAGATTAGACCATGCCGTTAAAGTACCATCTGGATTAGCAAATCGTTGAATCTACCATACGTACTCACCATCTCCTGGTACTAACTCACTATTAGTAGACCAACCTGAAGCAGCTGCATCTGTAGGAATAGAAGGTTTAGTAGCAGATATTTTCCATCTGTATTGATAATGACCACCTGATAAACCTTGTTCACCCCAATTAGACCATAGTGCTGGTGTACTAAAGTTAGACCATACTCCATCTGTACGTACACGTTTACAAGTCCATTCTGCTTTATAATCCTCATTTACTCCCTTTGGATCATCAGACCAATTATAGTCTTTAGAACCACCATTAGATATAGTAGGAATATAGTCATTCTATTGAATAGATGAAGGGGTTTGTGGTACTCTATCAACATCGGCAGTACGAGTAAATATATACTCATATCCATCACCATCCATACCTTTTTCACCCCACTTGGACCACAACACTGGTTGTGTAAATTCTCCCCATACACCTTCTCCAATTTTAGCAGCTTTCTTTTCTCGTTGTGATACCCATTCATACATCATATCTTTAGATACTCCTTGAGGACTATCTGACCAACCAAATGGTATATAATCATCTTGCTGAGATGTATCTGGTTTATCAGGAGCATCACTTGCACTGGTTACTTTGTAAATGAATTCTAACTTAGTTCCATCAGAACCATCTTCACCAGTTTCACCAGTAAGTCTAATAGGATCTGTCCAACCAGATAATGATTTATCTGCATATACAGTAGCTTGAATCATCCAAGTAAATACTTCCTTACTTTCTCTAGTAGGTGGATACATGTACCAAGTATAGTTATCATCAGCAGGTGGTATCTAAGAACTAGTAGGTTTAGGTGGTTTTATACTAGAGTTAGTATAACAGAACACTGTATACTGACCATCTTTACCAGCTACAGAAGCACCTCTAAATCTATTAGGATCGCCCCATTGCACATCAGGATCATCTACTTTACGGGCACTTTTAGTAGACATCCATATAGCAGATGCTGTATAGTTTCTATGCCAACCATATGATGTACCATCTCCAACAGGTCTATCAGGAGTAGCATCATTATCATTATATGTTACCCATAAACTATTACCTTCTAGCTAGTACGATAGATTGAACTCTCTATTGAATATAGCAGTACCTTCACAATGAATATAAATAAGTAACTTCATATCGTGAATATTGGTAATCTTAGTAATAGTAAACTTACCATTATCTACTCTACATTCAATGCCATTAGATTCCCAAGTACAGAAGAATGTATCTCTATCTACTACAGTATTATATGTTAAAGCTGTTTTACCTCTCCACGCCTATACTTCAAATGTAAATTGTTCTTGCTATTGATAATCTGTTATGATATTAAATTCGTTATCAACAATTATACTACCTTCTGTTCTAGTAAGAGATACTGAATAAGCATCCTGACCATGTAAGTCTTCCATCTATTCAGGAGTAAATTGTACATATGCATCAGTAAGATAAATATTACTAATATATGCACCATTACCAGTAAGATTACCATCATTAGGAGCACCAGGTATATTTAAACCATCTAGTAAACCAAATTGTGATGCAATATTCTTTGCTGGATTAATATGCCAAGTGTTTACTTTCTTCAAGTATCTTTTATACTGTCTAGTAGAGTAAGCACTATCTTGTCTAGTTTCATCAGTAAAGTTACCATAAACAGCAAATTTCATTGACTTACAAGGATGTTGTGTAGTACCTTGTTTCAATGAATATCTGAATTGTTTACCTCTAGCATCTAATACTTCTATAGGAGTAAAGTAAGATGTAGTAAAACCCTATACTTTATCAAATCCACAATCATCAGTACCAGTTTCAGTATTATTAACTCCATCAAAGTTATGGAATATACCTCTACATATATCATTTACATGTATACCACTATATTCTCCATCTTCTAATTTTAATGTAACAATTTGGTTAACTAGATCTACATCTTCAACTGTACCAAATGCAATTGAATTCCATAGCTCACCACTTACTACATCTATCTTATTAAATCTTAATTCTGGTACTTCTAAGAACTCTCTAAGAATAAGGCTGGTCATTTCTCCTCTACCGTCTTTATCTATTTGAGCACCTGTACCACCAATCATACCAGTAACAAAAGTACCTATCTAAACTCCTTGATTTAGATAAGTCATCTTATTACTTCTTAAACCTCCATTGAAAGTAATTATACCAGCAGCTGTGTCATCGTACAATTTACTTAAGAATAACTTACTACCTTCAGATTTAATCATAGCTTTTACTACAGCAGTATCTACTACACCGCCTCCTTCTCCACCACCAATACCTAATGCTGATGGTTGTATATTATGCCATGTACCATCACTAGCATACTACAGTAAGTCACCTTCTGTAATATAAGTAATAGTAACATCTTTAAGAGTAGCTAGATGGTTAATTCTTTCAACTAAGGTATCAAGCTCACCAACACTAGTATCTAAGGTATTGACATTACCCTAAAGTGTCCTTACTAGTCCAGTGAGTTCATTTAATTCGTCTTTAGTTGCATACTATGCCATTATTTCAATAGTTTATCTATTACTACTAATAATTTCATTCTCTATTCCTCATCTATATTAAACGTATCTCCTTGAATTAGTATATCATATACGTAATTAACACACACATAGTTTAATATCTGAGTTCTATCATAAGCAATATCATATTTTACTTTATTGCTTATTGTTTTACCTATTTTATAGTTATTTTCTATCATAGTGTACAACAACCATTACTACAACTCCTACAAACTCTACAATTTGTTATCCTATTATACGTACAACAAGTATGTTCTAATGGAATTTCTAAGAGTCTACATAAATCAACATAATAATCTATAGCATCTTCAGTTAACTAATTAGCTAGAGCATATTCAAGTAATTGTGATTTAAAATCACACATTAATATTTTTTCTTTCTAATGTTTGTCCAGACATGTATTACAAAATGTTACTAACATGTTTACTTTTCTATAATACAGGTTTTTCTAGTCTATTGCAATTGAAACTGCATTATTACTCCCAACAACATTAACTATAAAGGATGTAGAATCATATTCTGTAATGTCTATAGTAATAGTGTTATCAGAAATATTGGGAGAATTAATGACATGATTATGATCTTCATCATTTTCACTATACATATTTTTCTTATTAAGAACGTTGTCTAAATAAACTTTAGTGACCGAACTAGCGCTATCTAAAGTGATTGTTAGAATATTATTTTCAATCTTTGTATTAATTATTTTCATATCAATCATATCAATAAAATTAAAAAAGGCGAAGCCGAGGATAAACCTCAACCTCGCCTGGGTTTAAATAAAGAAACCGTGTATTATCCAGCACTAGTATCAACACCAGTGATAAATGCTTTAAGATTCTTAACAAACTGAGATGCACTCAAGTTAGCTGCTTCTTCAACATACAATTCAGTAGTCAACGGAGTAGTTTTAATGTACTGATTATCTGGTGATAAATACAAATTATCATTTTCAATAGTAATGTAATCGTAGGATGCACCTTCAGTAACATTACGTTTAGGTTCAATGATAGGATATGCATCTGTGAATACATGACCCTTATAACCCAACATACGTACTTCCATATCACGTACCTGTTTCCAGTAACCTTTACCAGGTTTACCAGCAGTCTTAGTAATAGTTACACCAGGAACTGCTTCAGGAACATTAGACAACAATGCGCCAGGAATAGTAACATACAGAGAAGCTTCCATAGAAACTACTGAATATTCATTCAATGAATAAACACCTTCATTATCATCTTTAGGAAGAGCTGTAAGTGTCAATTTATGACTTGCAAATATAGCATTTACTCTACGATTTGCATGTTTATTAATCTTCTTCAACAGTGCATTACCCAAATCGTCAGCAGTTTCGGTTGTAGCAATTACTTCATAAGTATGAGTAAACTGTCCCGGAGCTTCGTACATGTCTTTATAAACAATACGCAAAACATATCTGTGACCGATAACAACAGTAGCACTAGTTAAATCAATTTCGATTTTTTCTTCTACAGGTGCAACATAATCACCAATTACATAAGAAGGTTTAGAAGCTTTCTAAATGGCATTAGAGTACTCTACAGAACGCTTCGTAGCACTAGTACCATTAGGCAAAGCAATAGTCATATTATCTCCAGCCACACCAATATATACTGTAGATGCTTTTACTGCACTAGCTTCATTTTTAATTAAGTTCTTATTTTCATCAAATAAAGCTACAGCACCCTGAGCAAGATTATCTACTGTAGTATAAGATGCTGGACATGTTTTACCGATAAGTACGGTATCAACGTGTGTAATCATAGTTTATATAAAAATAATTAATTGTTAGACTTAGCGCTAGTCTAGTTTGTCCTTCTACTTTCCTTATTTCAGATTTCCAGGTCAGACAAACGCATTAATTTATTTGTTATTCCATTGAAGCTATTTCGTTGGAATAAGCATTATAATGCTACATTGGTTTAGTAGCAAGATAAATCTAAATTGCCATTTTCACAATCTCCATATGTGTATGTTCTGGCAAATCTGTATATTCTGTATTAGTAATATTACTTGGATTAATATCAGATGGTTTAGCTAAATATGTAATTTCATATTCACTTACTTTGTATTGACCATCTGTGTATAATATTACATTATTATTTTGAATTAACTTTAAAGGTCTAGCTTGACAATATTTTAGCTTATGTTCAGATAATGAATTACTTAACTGCCTATCTATTGTTTCAATTGTAGATTCTAATGTATCTGTATACTTAACTATATATGCACCTAGATTATCCTTTTCCCAACATTCATTAGGGTATTCATCACTTGGTTGTATACCAGCTGTATCACCAAGTAATAGTACATAATCATCTGGTAATTCAACAGAGTATGAATTTTTAGTTCCTTTGGATATCTAAGTATTTGAATAGTTTCTTTTACGAATTAAAGTACGCAAATCATCTATACGTTTTTCTGTCTACTCAAATCCTTGAGCTTTAAAGTTAATACCTGAGTATCTTGTTTTATAAAATTTATCAATTGCCTCATTAATGAATGATATAATAGTGTCTGAGGATAGCTTATCCTTAATAACTAAGTTAGGATTCATTAACTATAGCCTACGTTCAAACTCGATTTGAAATCCACGGTCTGTCATAATCATTCATCTATTTGGTTCAACTGTGATTTAGTCTATATTCTCTTAGACTCAATGTCTTCTAATGCTAGTTCTACAGCTCTATTAATTACTTCAAACTGCATATACTCTGGTATTTCACTCATACCATCTGCTGGTAGATTTTCTATCTTAGTAGGAAACTTAACATAAGTAATATCTACATAATAGTTATTACTACTCATAGCTAAGTAATCGTAGTAAATATATAAGGTATTATCTTCTATTACAGCTACTGGTTCTTCTATCCAAGGATTGTTATTATAAGTTTTCTTGAATTTAGTAGCATCTGCATGATCTATTAATTTTATAGTAGCTTTCTTATTATTAAAGTTTAATACTGCATCTACAAAGAACATTCTATCTCCATTAAATAGATTAGTAACATAACATCTGTTAGAATCTGTTTCAGTATTAGCAATAACATTTGTATCTGTGTGTACTAATTTTTCTAAGTCATGGATACGCTTTACTGATCCTTCAAAACTAGTTTTTAAATAATTGTTACCAGTAAATTTATTACTTATTTCCTGGTATAAACCTTGATCTAACCAGTAATCTATTTCTTCTGGTAAGAAAGCAGGACAACCCCCAAAGGCTACGCTTTGAGAGTTCTTGTCCATTGCTACTTTAAAATATGAGTGAAATTGTTCTCTAGTCATTATTTAGATTTTATTTCAGACATAATACTTAAGTAAATATCTTGATTCTTTTTGTCTTTCAAATATGCAATTACATCTTCAAGACCGTTACCAATAAGATCAGTACCAAAGTAATATGATGCTCTGTTCTTACGAATAATATTTTTACTTAAAGCTTCTTCAATTACAAAGTTAATTTCTTTATTAGGATTATCTACCCAAATTCTAATAAATCTTGCTGGATCAGCTTCTACGTTTTCACCAAGTCTAGCTTCAACCAATTCATTAGACATAGTGTCAGCTTTAACTCCAAATAGTCTAAGACATTTGCGCATATCTTCAAGACTCATCTTATCCAATGCTCTATAAGCATCACGTTTAACTTTGTTAGCTTTATTAATTTGTTCTGCTTCAGCTTCTTTATTTATAAGTACATAATCAGTAGATGGAGTTATCTTATCAATACCATTAGCTACTCTCTTATGTCCTAATAGGAATAAATATTGCAATTCTCCTTCAGGTCTATCAGTATTAATTACTAATTCTTTCTTACCAATCTTAATTGCAAATGTATCCCAAAATGTGCTATCTGGATCTAATTCTCCTTCAGCTTTACCCATTTTCTGTTCTAGTTCTCTAGCTTTATCTTGAGTTAGACCTGTGTAACGGCTACCAGATCTTGTCCAATATGAACTCAAGTAATCAAAGCAGTTGGACCATTTTACTAACCCTGTCCAAGGATTCTATTTAGTTATTCTAACGATTACTTCCATAATTATAAAATTAGAGTGTTCAAGTTATTCTTTGTATTTCCAAATAAACTTGGTAGATTTAGTTACTTTTGTTTTTCCATTAGCACTATTAGCTATAGTTTTTCTATCTTGACCTGTATTTTTACTAGCTTCGGATATACTATCAAACTCTGCTAACAATTTTCCATCTAATGAATATTGTAGTACTTTCTTTCCGCATGCTTCTGTAGCTCTTTGTTTTATTAAAGCTAATTCTTCAGCAGTTCTTACTTTATTTTTTCTAGACTCTATGTTAGCCTGTCTACATTTATCAGAAATCTGTGGTTTCCAATCTGGTAGTATAGCTGCTAAAGATGGATCTACTTTACTTGGAATTTCTTTATAATCTTCTTTATATAACCATATATATGGGTTTCTTTCAGATATTAATACTCTTTTCCTTTTTAAGGATGATATTATTAATGAAGTACTTATTCCAGTTTTTCTACTGGCTTCGTTTACACCACTATATTCTGTTATATAATCTCCATCTAAAGTGTATTGTAATACTGGTTTTTTTCTAGTTTCACCGATTTTACCAGATTTCCAATACTTATCTCTACCTTCTGTTCGCACTTTACCCGCTTCAGATAATAACTTTCTAGTATATTCACTAGCTGTTTTACCAGAGTTAGCTATACTTATTTTTTGTTTAGTTTCTTCAGAACAAGGTCTACCAAAAGTACCATCTCCACCTTCTGTCATATTGTATCCCTTCTCGGGATTTGTAGAATCGTATTCTTTTATAAAGAACTTTTCTCTTTCTTTAAGTTCTTCTGCATTTTTACAGAATGATATGATATTGATATCAAATCCGTCTGCTCCATACTTTCTAAGAGCGTTATGGAATCTAAAAGAGGAGCCGTGTTCAGCTTCAAATAGATGCTGTTTAAATCTAGCACCAGCTCCTCTATTAGTTATACCTATATAAACTTTTCCGTTTACTTTATTTGTAATCTTATATACTTCGTAACTTAACATATAATTATCTGTTTAAAATGTTTATATTTGATAAATGCAGATAACTTAATTAAGTTACTCAGGCTGTCAGGTAATTACATGTTAAAGTTAGTTAATTATTATTCTGCCATCATGATTAGCTCCCCACACGCCCGAGGATCTTTCAACATCAATCCTACCTCACCTAAGAAGTGTACTGAGTAACCATCCTTAGCATTAGAACGAACTTCTGTATTAGAGTGAGCGTAACCAGCAGGAGTTACAGAACCAGCTGTACACCAGTTAACGAATTCACGATCTTTACGAACTACTTTAACAATATTAGCTTCACCATCACGACGACCTAAATCCAAGAATGTCATACGGTAAGATTCCAACGGTTTCAAAGTAACAGGATGCAACTGACGATTGTAAGTAGTATTGTCATACAACGGGAAATACTTCAAAGTCAATTCAATACCATTAGACATTGCGTAAGTCTTAAACTGACCACCGAACTTCAAATTATCACCAGAACCAGTTACGAATACTGTGTCAATCAAGTTCATGTTAGCCATCTTTTCTTTAAGTACACGGTCAAATTCACGCATACCCATTTCACCAGTCAAGGCAACAAACTTACGTTCATTAGTACCTAATACATTGTAAGACAGGTCAAACAAGAAGTCTTCCAACAGTTCAGCTGTCAAACGAGTATAATAACGTCTGTTAGACGGAGCAATCTGTTCCAACAAACCAGCACCAATAAATGCAGGACGACCATTCTTACCTTTCAGATTACAAGAACCATCTTTGTTTACATTGTTCTGATTGTATACCAAAGCTCTTTCAAGACGTTTGTACCACTCACGCATTGCAACCCATTCCTGGAATGTAGACCACAAGTAAGAAGTTTTACCAGTCTTAGGATCTTTCAAAGCTACTGCCATAACTGTAGAGTAAGCAGAACCTGTGATATCATAAGACAGACGTACTGTAGTCAAATAGTTACGCATCTTGAAGTGAGTATTGTAATTCAGGATATCAGCCTCTTCACTGTATTCTTCATAAGCAGAAGCCAAACGGTTTACTTGGCAACCAGAAGCTAAAACAGCAGGGTCAATATAAGAAGCGGGGCTACCATTAGATACAAATACTGTATAAACATACAGATTACCATCCTGATACGGAGCATCCTGAATACGTGCCTGACTCTTATCATCAAATTCGATAGTAGCACCAGGACCAAACCATGCATCTTCCAACCACAAAGTGATAGGTGTATTACCCAAACCTGGAGTAGAATTTTCATCAATTGCAGCACCATTCCATTTAGCGTCACGAATTGTAACAGCTCTATCCTGGTCAATCATAACACCCCATTCAAATGAAGGCTGATCAATAGTCATTACATTTCCAAGACCACCTGTCAACATATCAAGAGAAGTACTGTAACCATTATCTTTAGTACCAAATACGTATGACAGGATAGTAGATACCTCATAAGGTCTTTGCTGAGAAGCGAGACTAATCTTATTAGTGTCGATCAAATCAGAAAACCATTTACCTTTGTATAATTGGAGGTTATTAAGAATATTATTATCCATAAAATACTAGTAATTTAATTTTTTTATTTATATAATTAATTATTATGATATACGCAGTTGTCGTGCAGCTGAGAACCAAATTGGATCATCATCAGAACTCGTAGCTTGTTTTCTAGATTTAGTAGTAATACTACTAGATTTTAAACTTCGTCTAAACTTATCAATAGCTGAATTGTTTCCTTCACGTTTAGCGGCTTCAATAAGTTTGTCAGCATTCATTGTAAAGTATGCTGATTCTATGAGATTCTTAACACCACCCTTAGCATAGTCCTTTTGGTACTTTGTTTTACCGTCTGTGTCTGGCTTAAGTATATAATCCATTAAAACCTTTTTATCTTTTTCAGGGACTGTAATACCACGTATATTCTTTAAGCCTTTTATTTCGCTAACAACGTTATCATAGAACTGCTGTTGTCTCTATAGCTGTAACCGATAAGCGTTTTTCTGTTCCTCTAATAGCTGTTTCTTCTTCTCTTCTTTAATCTCTTTGAGATCCTCTAAAGCATCTTGTGCTTCATCTTCAAGTAATCCAGCTTCTTCGTATCTACTTACTAACTTATCAATTTTCTTAGTAGAGAACCCTTTTTCTTTAAGTAACTGTTTTACTACTAATTTCTGATTAGCTTCATCTTCAATATCAATATCATCTAAATCTAACTCAGCATCAATAGTCAGATACTTCTTTAAATCTCCACCTTGCTTTACGAAATTATCTAGTGCTTCTACTTCTTCACTAGAATATTCAGGCTTACTATTTTCTTCAATGACATTTTGGAAGTAATTAATTAGTTCATCAACATTTTTTGGTTTTTCCTCTTCGTCTTCAAATTCCCAATTAAGCTTTTCAGCTATAGCGTCGAAGAAGTTAGTAACGATGCTTTCTTCGTTATTTTCAGTTTCTTCTTCCTCTTCAGCTTCTTCTTCAACAGTAGTATCCTCTTTACGAGGTCTACCTGGTTTACGCTTAGGGCTATCTTCAATATCTTCTTCAGTTTCTTCTTCCTCAGTATCCTTTTCTTCTTCTACTGGTTTTTCTTTTTTGTTTTTTACTTCGATATTGTTATTTTTAATATCTTCCAATTCTTCATCATCTAGTGATTCAAATTCACTTGCATCAATATTAGTATTATCATCAAGTTCTGAATTTCTAAAACCACCGTTTGGATTAGGGATAAAGCTATCTAATACAGCTTCAAATCCACCTAATGTCATTTTTTTATCCATAATTAAATATTTTAATTAGATTTATTTTTTCTTCTTTTTACCTTTATTCCATTTAGCAGCGTTCTATGCGAAGATCGCTCTTTTCTTTGTTACAGGATTCTTACTATGAGTTAATTCTTCAGTTGTTTTCCCTGTTTTCTTTTTAGTTGCATTGAACTTACCTTTATTCTCTGGCTTTATCTTTATCTTCTTCATAATTCTAAAATTGTTTATTTACTATAGGATAAGTACCAAGTAAAGGTATCTTGTTGAACCATTTTGTATACTATCCAGGAGTAGCAAATTGAAGATAAGCAGCTTCAATAGATTTCATATCCTTAGGTAATGATCTTATAGCCTTCTTAATCTACTTAGAAGTTATCTTATCTCCTATATTATTAATCATCCCAGTCTTAAACATATACTCTCTAAGAGTATTCATATAAGACTTCTATTCTGTACCTTTGCTATAATAATCAGTTTTGTCTGGAAATAATGGATTCTTCTGTTTTGATAAGTCTCTTTTTAGTTCTGCAAACATTGTATTGCTGTAATCGGGATTTGAACTTTTAGCTAAATTAAAATCAACATAGTGACCTAATTCATGTCTAGTTGTAGGATAATCTATTTCTGCAAGATTTCTATTTATTTGATATTCAAAGTCGTCGTATCCTGCTGGTTTTCTTTTAGTAATGTATCTATTTATAGCTGCATCTTTAGCCTACATTTTAGCTTTAGCATCTAATTGCTTTATAACAGGATTTGGCAAATTCCAATAATTAGTATTGTACTAATTAATTATATCTTCGTATACTTTTGCATAATTATCACCATATGCATTTTTGATTGAATTAGCTCTTTCCATATACGCAGGATTCATATATAAATCTTCAATTATCCTATTTCTAGATTCTATAGCATCATCGTATAATTTAAATGTACGAGCTTTATCTTCTGCTTCTCTACGGAATAAACTGTTTATTTTATCCTAAACAGTTCTTTTTACTTCTGGAACATATTTAGAAGAATACTTAGTCAATCCTCTTGCAATATTAGACACAGTATTACCAACTAATTTAAATACTGGATTAAGTAAAGCTCCTTCTACATATAAACTACCTAATGGATCTGAATTTGAAACATAACCTGCACCTGGATTATATCCATATGTAGGATTATATGGATCTCCTTTAGGATCAAAGTTAGTAATAGGTCTTTCACTAGTATTCTGTGGTGGATCTTCATCTACAATACCACCATCTGCATACTTCTTCCAATCCCAGTACTTCAGCTAGGGATTATTCTCCCTAGCCTACTTATACTGTTGCATTCTCTATCTAAATGCTTCACGTTCCATAATTATTTACTTTTCTTTCCACTTTTAGATGACTTCTTGCCACCTTTCTTTCCACCGCATGCCATAATTATAAATTTTTAATATAGTTAAACCAATTTTTCTTATTCTCTCTATAGGTCTTTTTACGATTTTTTATTTTATACTTATTCGTATTAATTTCGTAATCAGATTTATCTTCATTTGCGTATGCTTCCATTTCATAAGGTATTGTATAGTATGCAGAAGATGCTGGGTAAATAATAGGATTGCCTTTGATCCACTCCCATACATAATCAGTGTAATACTTTAACCAACTACCCTTATTCTTAGCCTACTGTAAATGTATATTTTCGTGATTCCAAGTAGTAGTTTTAATAACAGATTCTTTCTTTTTAGTTAAAATATATCCACACCAACTCATTGCAGAGTACCCACTAAAAGGATAATGATCCATATGTTTATACTATACTTTATCTTTATTCTTAGTAGTAGTAAATAATTGCTTTACTAACCACCATGTTTCTTTAAACCAGTTCATAGTTATTTAGATTTAGATTCGCCTACTACTTTATTTCTCAAAGCTGTCTTTGCCTTTAGCTTCTCTCTATCCATAGCAGCTTTATCAGACATACGTTGTAATTCAGTTTCATGCTTCATTCTATCTTTTTCAAGCTGTATCTTCTTATTTTCAGCTTCTCTCTTCTGCTCTATTTCTCTACGCTTATTGTTAAGTTCTAATTGTTTAGTAGCAATATCAGAATTTATCTTCTACTATTCTAATGCTTGTTTTCCTATTTCAATTGGATCAGGAATGCCATTCATATCTTGATCCATATTCTCAGCACCACGATAAGCATTAATTTGTGCTACAGTAATTTTAGTAGCGTTGTCTTGATCTGTTTTATATTTGTCTTGATCTACTTTATATTTTTCAAGATCCAGTTCAGCTTCCTTAAGCATAAGCTCTTCTTCTTTAAGCTAATTCTGTTGTTCAGCTATCTACTGCTGTGCTTGTTGTTCAGCTTGTTGTTGCTATTGCATTTGTTCTATCCTTTTCTGCTCTATTTCTTCAAGTCTATTCTTAATCATACTTACATTATCTAAAGTGATAATTTCTGCAACATCTAATAGACTTGCTCCATTTTGCATAGCTGGCTGTAACAATTGTTTTAACTGATCTATATATTGTTGATTCTTAGTACTATCATCTACAAATATATCCATATCTTCATAAAAGAAGTTATCAGATAATTGTATGAACGCTCTAGTAGCATCATCTAACACATAACTTAGATATCTTTTACTGTCTTTCCAAGCAGCTTTAGAAGTGTTTAACAGCATTGTTAGAACTCTCCTTTTTACCTAATTGTGATTCCAAAACCAAGGTTCTGTAATGTGATAAGACATATTAACTGCAACATTAGTATTACCTACTAATTCACTAGCAGCAACTTGTCCCTGTCTTTGTGGAGTAATACCAGTAAGTTTAGCTACCATATCTTCAATCTTCTGCATTAATTGAATATATTCAGCTATAACATTGCTCATAGTTAAATCCCAAGAGGACAACTAGTTAAACTGTGATGGTTTACCACCCTCACGCCCAGGTATATCCCAACCCTCATCATAAGGATTAATAAATGCTACACCAAGTGCACTTAAGTAATGCATCCATTTATTCACATCAATATTCATTGATTTAGGTATCTAAGTGATGTCCATTACGGCTACTTTACCTTTATCTCTAGATAAAGCTAATTCCAATCTATACCATACTACGATATACATATATTGTAATGGCTTCATCATGCTTACTAATGATCTTGGTTTACTATTAGTATTATTATATACTACACCAGTATAAGGTAATTTCTATGAATTAGGATTATCAGCAGATATATGTTGATATTCAATAGGTTGAATACCTATGTACATATCATCACCTATTCTATATCCTTCCCATACCTCAATGATCCAGTCCCATTCTACAGAATATTCTGTACCTGTTACTTTATAATCTTCATCTACTTGAAATTCTTCGTATTCTCCAGTTTCTGGGTTTAGTAAAGTAACAAAACCTATTTTCTTAAAAGATTTCCAACAGCAATGATATACTGTTATATGATCTATATCAAATGGATTATCTGTGAAACTGTTAATCTTATGTAACTTAATAGATTCATAATCCATACTTGTCTTCCTTATTTCTGGATTATTGCCTGCTCCTGGTTTTTGATCAATAAGTTCTAATAATTCATTTAGTTGTCTTTCAGACATTTTATCATAGAATCTATCGTATATCTCAGTAGCAGACATAATCATCTTTCTACGACACCATGCGGCATCATCTATGAATTCTAAGTCTAAAGAATGCTCATAATCAAAGTACATAGGGTTTACTCTTTCTACATAAGGATCTCCATTGATTACACCTACATAGTATATTTCTTCTCCACCTATTAAAGCATCTTTCCAACCTTTATAAAACTCATGAGTAAGATTCAATTTTCTCTTTAGAAATTGTAATGCGTGATAAGCTTCAGTTTCTGCTATATCTTTATAATCTTTCTATAGATACTTAGCTATAGCTTCTGGAGTCTAGATTTCTCCTGTAGCTAATGCTTGTTCATATCTAGCTGCTTGTTCTGGACTTAACTTACTAGCTATAGTAGCCTGAATATAATCCATTAGCATTTCTTTGGCTTTTTCCTGTAGTTCACTAGCAGCTATATCACTTGTACGTTGTGGATGAAAATTAAAAGGTCTCTTAGTTTCTTCACCAAGTAACTGATCTACATATGGTTTGATGATATTATAATCCTATGCCATAGCAGGAAATCCATCATCTTGTTTAAATGGATTAGTTACATATTTAAGATCCTTTTCATTATATATGCTATTATATAAATCATAGTAAGTCTACATCTCGTCAGATCTAGATCTACCATTACCACCAAATCCTGAATCTCCAGCGCCTACTACATAGTCTACGCAGGCTTCTTTCCAGGCTTGTGTCTTCTTTGACATTGGTAGTTTCTGTGCAGGGAAACTTTTAGTATTCTTCATAATTAAAATGTATATACATTATCGTCGTTTGAAAATACTCTTGGAGTATCGTCATTGAACCAACTCTGCGCAAAAATTGGTCCATCAAAGAGCATCTTCTATTTATTTTCTTTTTCTTTCTTTTTAACAACTACATTATATAGTTGTTCTCTATATATCATAACCTACATCAACGCCATCACTCGGTCAAAGTTACCTGTATCGTTATAGCTTATTAGCTCTTCTAATAGCGGCTCTGATAGTATCCTAGTTAGGTTTTTCTTACCTGGTGCATACTCTTCATTCAACCATTCTTTTATCATACCTTCACCCCATTGCTTTATCTACTTATTCATGTGACAACCTTTTCTTCTTTGTACTTTAGAATTACTAACTATATCATTAATAATATCAGGTTGATCAGCTAATAAGTAATCACAATGCTTAGCAGTAAAGTAAGGGAATAGACCTTTGCGTTCATTTTCATACATTATACGTGCATTATAGTATAATGCCAACTTACGTAAGTTTTCATAGTATTCTTCAGCTGTTGCAGGTCTACCGGTGTATTCTGCTACTATAATATCATAGTACTCTTCAAAGTTCTAAAACCTTTTATATACTATAGATGATCCTAACGAATTAGTACCAGATTGATCATGATCGTAAGGGTCTACACCTATTATATATAATCCAATAGTAGCGTCTTTAGCAGGATGTTCCCATATAACTATTGAACCAGTAGGATCATCATCTTTACCTAATGGATATTTAGTAACATCGCCATGTTTCTTAGGTATCCATTTAATATTACCAGCTTCATCAAATATTAAATCACCTACTTGTTTATGATTCTATAACTAAGTATTAGTACGAATAAGTCCTAATTGTTCTTGTAATTCTTTTTTAGGAAATATATTACCATTAAATTCTAACATTGCTTCCTATGGAGTAATAGGACGCTCTGCAACATAACGGTCTATAGCAGTAGTATTAGTAGCTGTACTTATTACCTTTCTACGTTCATCTAATATAAATTCAAGAGAAGGTTTAGTAATAGTATTACCATCATCATCCATGTATATTCTATTACCATCATCATCTCTAGTATCTAGATTAGTATACTATGGAACAAAGAATCCACACAATTTATCTGTAGGTGTACTATCCCATATGTTCTCAAATCCTAAACAATTGTATCCACCTGGATTATAGAACATATCTTTCATAGTTTCAAATGCAGAGCCTTTGTCACCACCAGTTCCCCATACAATCATAGTACCAAACGCTACACCGTCTTGTTCTACAGATGGTCTAGCAATTTGCCACGCAGCACCTAATTCTGAGAATGAACCTCCTTCTTCAAATAGAATTAATTTAGCACGTTTACCACGTACTACATCAGGATTATCTTTCAAAGTAACACCAATAATCTCTGACTTATAACCCATTTCTACTTCATTGCCAAATTCATCTTTAGTCCAGAATCCAGCTCGTTTACGCATAGTACTGTTAACAGATCGTTTCTTACCCCAAGCTGTATTCTTATCTATAAAGTCCATATAGTCCCAAGCTTTAGTAAGGATACCATCTTCCGTAAGATACTGTTTATTAGATGCATATATGTATGTTTTACTATTAGGTATCAAATAGTAATTGCGACACGCCATTGCACCACCTTTATAGCTATAGCCTTTACGACGAGATTTAAGTAAACATATGTGTTTACCTTTATCTTCTGCTTCCTATACTGCCTAGAAGTAAAAATAGTCATAATCGTAAAAGTCTGGAAATGTTACTACACTGTCTCTTTTTACTTTAGTTTCTCCATTAGGCAGTTTAGTAACAATATTAACTATACGTTGCATTGGACAAAAGTTAATATAAAAATAGTTATACCCAGTGATGTAATCTCCATCCTCTGCGGTATAACCATTAATGCAACGATCTTTCTGTTCGTCCCAGTATTGAAAGTATTCTGACGAACCAGCTGGATATAAACAATAACGCCCTGTAGTTAAAAACTACAGAGCTGGTTCTCTAAATTTATCAGAATTTTTAATTTTCTTCTAGAAGTCAATCATAGTTTCTTAATATGTTTAACATGTCAACAAGTAGATTGTATCAATTCTTTCTTCCAAGTAAATCCTTTACATGTTTTAGCTTTACCATTACAAGCTCTTTTAATAGAATTATAATCCGTATTTACTGCTTTTGCAGCATTATGCATACCTTTAAATGTATTTAATAATTCTCCATTTTTGCTATATTGATAAACAAAATATTTTGTAGAAGAATTTCTTAACTTCTCTTTTTGTATTTCTGACATCTTTTTTCCTTTATTTAAACCAGGCATACCTTTATACCAGTCAGAATTGCAATGTCTATTAGTTTCATATTCTTTCCACAAACTGTATATTTTGTCTTTTTTCTTCTCTAATTCTTCTTTAGAAAAGTCAGCAATAAAATTGTTACAGAAAGGATGTATATATTTATTATTACATAATTTACTTATATTTGATCCGCTTAGACCAGTTATTGTAGATGCGGCTTTTATAGTATGCGCATATATATAATACTTATCTATAAAATTGTACATATATACTCGTTTTCCTATAATTCCATCTCGTATTAATTTCTTAGTATTTTCAGAAACTTTCTTTCTTTGTTCTTCTGTCATCTTCAAACCAAGAACACCAAAGTCTCCACCTTTAGTACAATTATATCCTTTAGTATACCCTTCATATTGCTCTATGTATTTTATTTCTAAATCGTCTAATTTATTTATTAACTGTTCTGTAGTAATTGATTCGTCGGGTATAAAAGATTCTACTATATCTATAGTAAAGTTATGTAATCCGTATTTTTCTATAGCTCTATATAATGGTAAATCGTATCGTTTATTTCTAATATTGCTAAGATGATGTTTGAGTCTTTTTCTTATAGATACTCCTTGACCAATATAACATTTACCATTTATATTGTTTTTAAATAAGTAAATTCCAGCTAGTTTTGGATCTATATCTCTATACGTCATTATTAATTTTAATTAGTTGGAACGGTAGGATTCGAACCCACACACATACCGGGTTAGAGCCGGCGACGCTACCATTACGTTACGCTCCAGTGCCAGGGAATATTTAATGTCTGTCCCTGTCAGACCTCTCTATCAGTTCAACGAGATTATTTCTTAAACAAACTCTTTAGCCAATGAATAGTACGCTTGATAATACCTTTCTTCTTAGGTTCAGCTACTGCTTCTTTCTTATATTCTTCAACCAAAGATTCACCGGCTTCTTTAAGATAAGCATCTGCTTTTCGTTTGTTATCAATTTCTTTTTCAAGCACATCACAAATTTCTTCAGTGCTATTGCATTTTGTTAAATCAAGTACTTTCTTCATAGTTTCTTTATTTATATTCATATAACGTACTCATTAATTTATTGTTATAAACTTGTGTATAATTTGCACAAATTAAGCTAATTCATAAGGATTAATCTGAGCATCTCCACGTACTTTAGTAGTACTAACTTCTTCAGCTTTAACTGCTTTTTCGAGGAAATCTAATGTCTGAAAAGTAGCTTTTACCTTTTCCATACCAGCCAATAGATCTTTAATTTTCTTTTCATCTAACTGTTCTTCTAGAGAATCTTCGTAGTATTTACTAATAGTATCTACTTTATTTCTCATACTATCTAACATTCTAAGATTCCTAGTATATATCAGCTTTTTGTAATCATCTTCACAAGCTTTTTCCTCTACAGTAAGCTTATAATTTTCATCGTTAAAGTATAACTATTTGAGCTTTTTCTCCCTAATATCTGGTTCTAATTGAAGTACATATGGAGATTTAAAGTACCACATTAATACTATGTAGCTTATTACATTTGTGGCTTGTTGTTTATCAGGCTTATCAGCCTCCCATAGTTTTTTAAAGAATGGGAGACCTAAAGCATCTGGATGTATTACTACTTTACCACTGTTTATATCAAATAGTTTCATCAGTTACTTCTTCAACACTAGGTTCAAAATTCTCTGGCATAAACTCTTCTGGATGAGCTGCTCTATATTCCTCTTCAGCTTTAGTATTTGCAATAGCATCTAACAATTGATAGAATTTCAATTCTACAGATTCTTGTTGTTCAGCAGGAATGGTAGGCATTAATTTTTCCATAGATTGTTTCATTACATCTTCAGTAAATTCACCTTGTACAATCTCCGTTCTATACAACATTCCATCAATACGAACTTCAATGAAATTTCCAACTCCTGATGCACTTACAGGTGTAATTGTAATATTAAACTGTTCCATAATTATTTATTTTCTTTTGTTCCTTTATTTAATTGTTCTGTTGTAACTTCTCCAAATCCCTTTTCTCCTCTTTCTGTTTCACTTAACTCTTCTACTAAAGTAGGTTCTAATATAGAACAAGGAATTATAACTAATTGAGCAAATGGTTCATCTGTAGTATATACTGTAGGAATAGCATCTGTAGTTATCTTGAACTTAGCCATTAATTCTCCTCGGTAATCTGAATCAATTACTCCAATACCATTACACATAATAATTGATCTCTTAGAGACAGATGATTTCATGCAAATAAAACCAACGTATCCTTCAGGAATTTCTACAGCAATATCAGTATGATATACTAATACTAATTTACCACTATTATCTATTTCTTGAGTAAGGCGTGTAGCATATAGATCTAACCCTGCACTATTAGCTGTAGCTCTAGTAGGCAACTTACCTTCAGACTTCTTAATCTCTTCTGTACCGTCTTCTTTCTTTACTGAATAATCTAACTTTTTAAATTTCAATTGTTCCATAATTATTTATCTTGTTCAATATCTTTTGTATTAATACTAATTGCTTTACCGTGATGAAATCCCCAATCTAAGAATACTGTATTGCAAAGTACGTGATCTATATGAGGTAGCCCACTTTCAGGATCTATCAATTCTCCTTTATCTATAGCAGTAAGATGTCTTAGTAATGCTGCTTTATATCTTTTCCAAAAATCCGGAAGGTTTTGCCAACTGTTATCTGAGTATTTCTGAGCTCCATAAGTAAGTACCTTACCAATATTCTCAACTACATCTAATGGAACTAAATCCATTCTTACTTTACCACAATCATATTTCTTACCATCGTTCTCCATCTTCAATATACTTATTAGTTAAACAATTGTACAATCCTTTTATCTGTAGCTGTCTAGTTTCAATGCTGTCTGTATCTTTCAACTTAGCTAAACCTTCTAGAATATCATCCACGAATTCATTGTATGTTAAGGAATAGTTATTGATCTTCTTATCTGCAACTTCCATTAACTCTTTTAGCTCTTCACTGATATTAGATCCAAATTGTTTAACGTTGTTTTTCTCAAATTCCCATAGAGCTAATGAATCTTCTTTACTCTGTCTTTCCATATTCTTTCATTACTTTAATAAAACATCCAGCAGCCCAGCCAACTAAATACGCATACCCTTCGTTACCACCACCTGAGAATTCTTCTCCATTCATACCTGTAACTTCAAAGTAATAATCAGTTATGTGAACTGATTCGTGTGCTATATGCGTACCATCTAATTCATCAGGTCTATATATTATGCAAATAATACCCATCTCAGAACTACTGTTTAACATAACCGGTCTACATTCTGCAATAACATCTCCGTCATACGCCTTTAACATTTCTTCTTCAGCTTCTTTTCGTATTTTATCGAAACCTGGTAATAAGTTGTATATAGTGAATTTCTTTAATATTGTGTATACATCTTCTTCCTTTTCTATTATAGCTATCCAAAATGTTCTAGGATATATATTATCAAACTTTCTTAGTATCATATTCTTAATAGTCTACTGTCACTGATTGCTATATACATCTGTATATTGTTAAGTAATACAGGATCAAAGTAAATAGAATCTAACCAGTGAATCTTATAATTGGGTGTTAAGCATTCTTCAATAAACTGTCTCATTTTGTTTCTTTATATCTCTTTTTTAATTTAAGTTTAAATAAGTAAGCAAACATAATATCTTTAGTATCTTCATCATTTGACATTACTTCTTTAGCAAACTTAAATGGACTGTTGCATATTACTTCTATAACAGGATATGGTAGATTATATTTATTTGCGAGACTTGAGTAAATTGATATCTTTTTTTGCTGTTGCATTTATATAATATTCACTAGTTTCTAATTCTGTTAAAGATTCTCTAATAGTGTTAGGTCTAATAGAATTTATTATTACTATGATATCGGCTTCATCTAAGTTAGAGTTTCTGTATAATATATCAGATAACCTTTTAGTTTCTTTATTAGAATAAGGTTTCTTTGGAACAAAAGTAGTCAATTTTAAATTAGAACGTAAGTTAAAAATATGACGAAAGTATCGTACTAATTTATTGCTTCTATTTTCTACACGCATTATTTCTCCGTTGTCAAAAAGCATATAGAAGGTTTTATTATTTGTTCTATTACTCATTTACTCTTAGTATTAATGTTATTTGTACTCTATCTTTTATTATCTCTGGAATTAATATCTTATTAACTACTAATTCATCTTCTGCTTTTCCCTGTACTAAAAGACCCTCTTTCTTGAACTTACTTATATATCTACTTAAGTTGTCTGGAGTAATACCCATAGTACTTTTAATCATTCTACGATTATCAGTGTTTGCTACATTCTTACTTACACCAGGTATTGGAGTAAAATTCACATCTAATTCAACAAATTTAGTAAGTAACTCCAATTCCCTGTTTGTAAGTTGTAGTATACCATTTAAAGCATTAAGGTATTCATAGTAAAGATTGCCTTTATTGACAGTCTTTACTAATTTATTCATCTAACAAATCTTTAATACTATTAAGAACCTTATTTAAATTATGATATACTGTTTCAGCCTCTACTCTAACACACTGTTGAACATTACCTTCATTATAATCCTTTATTAGTTCATTATAGTCCTTAGTATATGTATCAATCAGAGTATTAACGTATTCTTTTACTTCTTCTAATTTATCACAGCAATCACAGACACAACAATCATTTTCATCTTCACTAAACCAGATTACATAATCTTTTTTAGCTAATTCATCCATAGTAGATGAATCAAACGCCATAGAAGTATAAGTTTCCATTTCTGGTTTTGTTTCAGACTTCTGTAGTTCCCATAAATTCAAGTCTTCAACCTTAGTAAATACATCGCCTTTTTCAGCAAAACTGAATTCCTTAATTACTTTATATCCTTCCATATATCTAACTTTTTATTTAATATCTTCTGTTTAAATTCTTGTATCCTGTTAAAGTTCTTTTTACATTCTTCATATCCATCAATTCTACCTTGCGTGTAACCTTCTCTCTTTCCTTGACAATATGTAAGAATACCAAAACCAATAACACTAACAAGAAATATTATCATTGTTCCCATAATGCTCTTTAAACGTATTAATATAAAAAGTGTTTAAAATATTTAACATTTATTAAGGTTTAGTAAAGTAATGACAAAAAGAAACCCTGCTTTGATGGCAGGGTAACTTATTCAACAAGGTATTATGATAGCTTATTTAACGACTTTAGCTACAACGTCGTATGGTTTAACTAATTGTGAGTCCTTGAATAGATCAAAGTCTTTAGCAAATTTCTTCGGGTATACTATAGTATCACCAACCTTAATGGTACTATCAGTACTGGTTGGAATAGATAGAACAATACCTTTTGCAAAATCTGATTCAACTTCTTTAGTATGAGTCTTCACTTCATACTTATTAAAACCTTCTTCATCTTTTTCTCCAGTAGGAATCTGCTCTGTATATTCTTTAGTAATCATAATAGGAGCTAAAGGTTTTACTAATATATCTTTTTCAAAACTATATTCCAATCCGTTTACCACTGTTTCTAGTACTTTATCTTCCATAATATTTATTTTAATACTGTTATTAACGCAGTAAGTAAAGTAAGGTTACTCATCTATATGATTAAATTTACGCTTAAAGATATAACCTTTATGACAGATGTTCATCCTGTCCTTAAAGTTTGCACAGTTCATATTATTAACAAATGCACAACCTACACAGCAACCCTTACTAAGTTCAGGAGTGGCTATATAAGTTTTATTTCTGAAAACATATTCAATCCTATCTGTTTTTTTTTGTTCGTTCTTTTCCATAGTAATACCGTTTTAGGGGCTACCTTTTTTATCTAATGACCGTCAGAAAGGTAGCTAAACTGAGCCTACTTACGATTAGGATTCCCTGGTGCGCTTCTACCTATAGATAACTTTGTAAGCGTGGAATGTACTACGATCCCGTGTACTTAGGGCACAATTATTTTGTTAGTTTATTCAGTATTATGTAGGCTAAACACCCTAACATACCTACTAAACATAGTGCAGTAAATTCTGTCATTTAACTGTATTTATTTCTTTTTTAAACTATTTGTATAATTCTTCTGAGAATGTGTATTCTATTTGTCCTGGTAAAGTAAACGATCTATAATTATCGTCTAATTTATAGTTTTTACTTATCTTACTTAAGTAAAGGCAATTAGAATACTATTGATCTTTTTGTCTTATAAAGTAGTAGTTCATTCTTCATTATTTATTTCTGGAGCAGTAGTATAACTATATATCATTGTTATAATACTTACTACATATATAATTGCTAATGTTATCATAAATAAGTAAAGATTAAATCTAAAGTAATAGGACTTACATCATCTACTTTAGTTAGTTCTTCTAATATATCTTCTGTATTCATACTGTATTTAACTGTATCTACTGTATACAGTAACGTATATTTAGTTATAATAGTTATTATTATTAACATTTATTATGAATATTTATTTAAGTTTAATAGCTATTTTTTAACATTATTTAAAATAAAAATATATAAAAAATTTTTTTTGGTGAAGAAATCTGCGTGTGGGAACCAGCAAAAATTCACACCCCTCTACCTTGTATCGGAGTGAAACACCCCTATGGTCTTGTATCGTAGGGCTATTCCACTTAAACAACAAGTATAAACTAATCAAGGAGGGTAAAATCATGTTAAGTAAATTAATTTCAGCAGAAAAGAGAGTGAGTACTAATGGAGATGAGTTCTATGTATGTACATTCAGTTATTCTCAGGGTGAGAAAAACGCTGACACTTTCATTACAATAGGCGGCGTTAAAGTGTTGAACCCAAAGGCAGCCGCAATACGCAATATCAATCTTGTTAAGTGTCTGTTTCCTACTGAAGACGAAACGGCGAAAGCATATAAGAAAATGCTTGACAGGTTTATTAAGTGTATGGAAAGCGAAACTAAATCATTCACAACTAAAAAGGGTGAAGTGATTAAGTTATCAGATTGCGAATTTTCTTTACCTTTGGTTTACAAAACATTACCAGTTAGTGAAGTATTCAATGTAAGTAGAATTTACTACGCTGATGCAAACGGTGAACAAAAAGAATTGACACGGCTAAACGCTGTCGGATATTCTCGCATTGAGATGGTAGTAGATGAGGAAACGGGCGAAATTACTGATTATAAGGATACAAACGAATGGGATAATGACTTAAACGGAGGTACTTATACTGACGTAATTGTACGCAATGCTAATGCAAACTTATCTAGCGGTAATTATTGGTTTGAAAAACGTGTAAGTAAACCAGAATCTAAGGAAACTATCAGTAATCCTGTACAAACTCCCAAAAATTCTCAACAAACTAGCGATGATGATGATGACGAGTAGACTTTAATATATAGCTCTTGCAATACAACTGTGAGAGCTATGTCTACCGTTTCATTCCAATTGAGTCATCATTATAGCAACTTTCTAAACTTCTTTTTATCAAAAAAACAACATATATGGATAAAAGACAAAAGAACAATTTAATGACAACTATAACATTAATTGTTGTACTTGGTCAATTTATTCTGTGGATAATATTATTATTGTTAGATATAGTATAGTTTTGGAAGATTATACTATTATTTTAAATAATCTACTATCTTATCCTAGGTATAGAGTTATTTATACTACAATAGTAATGCAGCCAAGAGACAGTGGCAAGCCTGACAGAATGCAGAGCCTTAACTACATGTAGTATTAGTATCATCATAGTGTGTGGTACAAACGTGTAAGCACTATCTAAACTCAGTATGAAGTAGTTTTCACTATTTTAAAATCAAAAATAGTTCTGAGCATCTGTCATTAGATGAACAAAGAATGACAACGTAACTATACGTAAATAGTAGGGGACAGCATTAGCTGTCCTCTTTATAAGTTTAATCAATAAACTAAAAAAATATGAAATGACATTAGAACAATTTCAGAATCTTAGAATAGGTGATTTAGTAGTAACTAAGTCAGCTGGTAATCAAAGTAGCGTTAATCCTGTTACTAATATTGATCGTAAGAACTCAAAACTACACATAGGTAAAACTGGCAAATGGCGTAGTTTCCTTCAATTTGAAGTATTAACTACAGATTATGTAGTTAAATATATCAAACGAAGACTAAATAGTAGATCACCTCCTTACTTTACTATTGAAGTTAAGAGTGATACTGAGGTAACATTTAAAGTTCATAAAAAGGTACAATTCAATCAATGAAAAAGTTAGCAGAACAACAAAAAGTCAGAAGACAAATATTATTTAATATGCCATATCTATTACTTACTTTTCTTATTAAGGAAAGAGTATTAGATGGATTTCTAGATAACACTAGTAAATATGCAATCGTTCATAGCATAAACCTATCGTGTCTTTATACAAAATTAAGAGATCCTTACGCAGCAATCGAATGTACATTCGCATGGGATTGTACAAAAGAAGGATACAATTTTTGGAGAGAACTCAACAATAAGTATAAAAGTATATGGGAAATGAACGATTCTGGCGCATTGTTATTACTATCAGATTATTAGTATACTTACTAATATTATTAGCAATAGTAGTAACAATAGTATTTGTAGCAAATAGTATTTAATCAATAAATAATTATTATGCAAAAGTTAATGTATTTTTTATTTGGACTCATAACTGCATTATTTGCAGCTGTGATGATTATTGAACATCAAGGAATATATTTCTTTGATGAAGAAGTGTACGGACTGTTATATACCGATTACTGGAATTATTGGTATTACTCTAAAGTAGTGATAGTCGCACTATTTGTATTCTGCATATTATCTTTTGTATATACACTAGGAAGTGGATATAAAGACAAAAAAGATGGATACGAAGAAATCAAACCAAGCTGATCTAGCAGATATTTGGTGGAATAAGTTTGAGAACTGGTATGAAACACATCCAGTAACAAGAGTATTAATTGTAATAGATGCTGTATTAATAGCATTTATATACTTAGTATTAACTTAAAACATTATCAAAATGAGTAAATTTTTATTATTACATGACAATGAGAATGAAGGAAAACCAGCTGCTGTAAGAGCAGATCTTATTTCTTCAGTTATACCATCAGTAGAATATCCAGAAGGATCTTCTGTCTATATTACAGACAGTAGTGTAGTAGAAAACCTCGCTCTTGAAGCAAGAGAATCGGTAGAAGAAATCTACTCAATGTTAAACAAATAAAAACATTTATCAAGAATGAAAAGTAAACATGTATCTTGGCTATTTGCAGCAATAGCAGCATTAGCAATTTTTATCAGTTGTGCAAAACCTCATCCAAGAGAAAAGCGAATCCCTGAAACGGATACAATTGAACAAACAATCGCACCAACAGTGCAAGAAGTGTTACAGTGGCGTGAAAACATGAGATTAGACAAGTATGTAGATAGTGTATTTCTGGTTATACCAGAACAAGTACTAACTCAAATACTTGTGACTAAAGGTACAGATTTATCAAATCATGAAATTGTATCTATTTACATTAGTAATAAAGATTTTTATGATAAATTAATAAAGAGGAGTATGGATATACAAAAAGAATATATACCAGATAGTATGCCAAGATCCTCGTTACCACAACCTAATAGTGACTCAATCCATGCCGCAGTACATTAGAAAATTAGTGTTAAAACACGAAGATGAATCTCTAGAACAATTTGAGACTAGAGTAAACGAAGAATTAGAAAAGCTTAAGAACTATAGTGAAGATGAAGCAAGTGCTGAATTATTTACAACAGGTTCACAATACTCAGCTACTTTAATTTTTTGTAAAAAAGATAATTCTATAAAGAAGAAAATAGGGTTTTAAAATTAAATCAGACAAAGCTGTATTGGTTCGTGAGAATAGATGCAGCTGCCTCCTTACTGTGAGAATCAGTGACAAACATGTGGGGCTTATATCTAATCGGGTCAGATGACAGGAGAACAGTAGTTCAAATGCCGTTTGAAGGTAGGTGGCGGAGATTAGTATTAGTGCAGACGTTAAAACCATGTACTCCAATAAGATTAGTTTGACAGCTATATCTGCTTATGAGTTAAAACTAAGTGAGAGTCATTTTTAATTAGTATTTCAATTAAGCTGTATTGGTGTAGAAGCCGAACAACTATGTGAATCGTCAAGCCTGCAATATACTGCAATATGTTGTATAAATTACGTATTAATTTCTTCATTTACTGTAAGCGTATAGTAAAAACGTGTGTTAATATATAATTAAGATTGATAAAACCTTCCAGTTGCAGCTGGACGTCCTCAAAATGTTGTATAATTAAAACTATTAAATATGTAAGAATGAATATTTTTAAGAAAATTAAGCTAAAAATTAGCAGTTACAGAAGGCTAAAAGCCTATCAGAGTAACATTAAACGACTTGCTGAAATAGAATTATTAAGTAATCCTAAACGGCAAAAAGAAGTTGCATTACGTTCACAATGTTTGATTCATGGGCATAAATGGAAAAATGAGCCCAATAACAATGAATTAAATATTACTATTACTAAAAGAACTTACTGTGAAAGATGCGGTAAGTACTATAGTCAAGAAATTTATAAACAACTTTAAATTCATATCAAATGAAATCTTTAAACTTTGTAATTATTGGAATTCCTGCATCAATTAATCAGGAGAGTATTGTAACAGCTGTAGCTCTTATGGCTAAAAAACTTGGTCTACAAGAAGTACATACAGAAATACTTGAAACAAGTAAATTTGCCACTAGTACTTCAAATGCACAAGCAATCGAAGCTATCTTAAAAGATGTTATTACAGTATGTACTGCTGCTGGTTTAATGAATATTGCTGCAATCAATGCCAATTTCTGGAAATTGATTGAAGATGGTAAATTAACCAGAACTCAAATCGAAATGATGTTGAATGAAAAAGAGGTTACAATTGCATATCTTAAGAAAAAAGGATGTGCTTATATCTTTGATCTTTTAATGCAAGCTATTAGAGTGTTATAAGCTATGGGAAAGACCTATAAAGAATCTCATTTTCCAGGTTCTAAACAATCAGGAAAAGCAGCAGAATATCAGTCTAAGAAAAAGGTTAAACATTCTAAAATGCAACCGTATAAAAGGAAAAGAGCTATTGTCTAATTAAGAATTACTAATTAAGTAGTTATGATAGAATCCAATCAACAAAGAAGGTTATAACGCCAGACCCCTAAAGGTGATTAATACCTACGGACTATACAACGGTCAACCTTATTTAAGGTCAGGAGAAGGAAAAGGGCTAGCTATCAAATAAGGCGTACGAATAGATAGTATAACTTTCTATTTCTTTATTATTATGTGGACAAAAGAAGAACTAGAAAAGAAAACAAAAGAAGAACTGATAAGTATTGTTATTCAAATGCAGATAGATATTCAAGAAGAAAGAGATGAGATCTATCGCAGAAGTTTATCAGATACTTTATGGAGTTGATTCATTCACTTAAATAAATCAATTATTAACAATTAAAATCAAAAGAATTATGAAAAATTTTATGAACCCTGAAGGAATTATGTTAGGTGCAACAATGTTATGTGACAAAGCAACTGATGGAAGTTATAACTTTGAAGCTGGAATGAAAGCTCAAGAAGAAAAAGACGGCAAAGTTGAAGCATCGGCAGTTACTGAAGCAAAGAAACAGATTCAACAGGAACAACTTGAACGTGATTCTCGTGAAGTAAAACGTAGAATTCAGGACTGTGAAAAGGCTGTTTCTAGAGCTGAAAGATACGGACGTTTTGCATCAAAACATAAAAACATTATGAAAGACTTTTCTGAAAGTCTGAAGAAAGCTCAAGCTGAATTTGAAGCTACCGGTGATTATAAAGCTTGGGACAAACAGTATTCAGAACTTACAGAAAAGAAAGACGAATCTATCGCAAAAGCGAAAGAAGAAGTCTTTGGTTCAAGATACGAAAACATCTATCTTTAATCAACATCCAAACTCTAAATGCTTTTTATGCTAAATAGAGTAAAAGTAAGCCCTGCAGATTATATAAGTCGCATTGTCGCACTAAAAAATTCAGGCAAAATGAACTGAATTGACAGTTCTATTCAATGCTTTTATGCTAGTAATAGGATATTATGCCTACTGATCATGTGCTATAAATAGATCATTCTTTATTTAAATGCTTTTATGCTAATAAAATAAAGGATAGTCTCATAGACGAAAAACAGTAAGTATATCAAAATACATATACATATAGTACTTTATGTCTATATTTCAATTGAGTCTCTAGCTTGCTAGATGAGCACTTGGTATAATATGTATTCTGTCAAAGACTATAAATTCTAAAGTAATAGCAGCTTTATGCTATTATATACTAGATTCAATGCTTTTATGCTAATAATCAACAGTATGTACTATTACTTTAGAATTACATATTAAGTATAGAGAGTTTGATCGCTTTCTATACTACTAAAAGAGTATATTGCACTATTATATCAACCCAATGATATATGAAAACTCGTGTATGATGTATATCTCTCTAATTGAGGCGTTATCCAATCTGCCAGGATATGAAGGCGCAGAGGTGTGCAAAGCTCTTTATATTTACAACTTAAAATTATTTATCATGAGCTATATTGCAGCAGATATGTGGGGTGAACATCTATTCTATAATAAACCTGTTAGATATGTTCATGAAACAACAAAAAGAAGTTGGTGGATAGATCTAAAACATAATAATTCTATTAGTGTACCAATAGGTACAGCTAAACTATTTAATGATGCAGGATTCTTATGTACTCATTATGTACCATTTGATAAAAGAAATATGTGTTTTGGAGATAATCCTATAGAAATAAAAGTATATTGACTGTTAGGTCATTGGATGAATCGTTTGGACGAGGGTTCGACTCCCTCATGCTCCACGCCCTTTGCGGTTGAATAAAACAGTTGGAACAAACTAAAAATGTACGTGTACATATAACTAGTCCAATAACGGAGTGTCCCGCACGGTTGCAGCAAAGAACCGTTAGCTGCCGTTTGACCGTAGCGTATAACGGCACATTGGGGCATTATGGTTTTGACAGCGAGGATGAAAATGAATAGGTCAATAAACGTCAGAAATGACAAACATTTTGTAACAGATTATACTCGCCTGAGTGCGTGATAATCTCTAGGGGAGTAATACCGTAATCCTAGTTTATCAACTCTTTATTTAAAGAGAAGCGGTTATTCTTGACGGGGTTGTGAAATAGGCTAGAACGCTAGAAATAGTGACAGTCGCCTCAAAGTATTCTTTGATATAGAATATAAAACTAAGGGTCACGGATCGTGCAATTGGTTAGACACAAGCAGACAATGCCTAAGAGTGTGGGTTCGAGTCCCACTCCGTGAACAATATTATTAAAAATTAAAAAAAGTAAAAAAATATGGATATAGATCAACTATTGAAAAGTAAATCTTCTAAGGAAAAGATGGATTTTTTTGAATGCGATGAGATGTAAAGTAACAGCTAAGTTAAAAACTACTGATGAATACAAAATTTCAGAAGCATTACTACTAGTAAATGAATTTGTTAATGCTACTGATGTAGACCAAATATTTTTACAAAAGATAGAAGATAAACCAACTAAATCAGTTAAAATTGATAAAAGCACTGTAGTACTTCCTACAGAAATACTAGGTCAAGGTGTAGATCAAATACCTTTACAAAAGTATGATGTTATAAAAGCTAAAATAGGTCCATGTGAACATTATGGAGTAATCTATAAAATAGATGCAGAACTAAATATAGCTTGGATAGTAAATATAACTAGTGATATTACTTTAGATAATTTAATTCCTATTAAAAGAAGTAGAATATTTAAAACTTTCTTTTGTGCATATTTCCATCCTATATTCTTAAATAAGAATAGTTATACTTTTTGTAATGTTTTTGATAATAAACAAGAATTTGATGAAGTGATAAGAATCATTAAAAGATACTATAAAGAAAATTTTAGAGTATGAAAATAAACTATAATAAAGTATCAATTATTCCTTTAGATTATAATAAAAATGAAAAAGGATTGTGACTAGCAGTTAAAAGTAATAATAAATATGCTTTAAGATTGTTAGCAATATTTGAAACAGGTCTCATTGAACAAATTAAGATAACTGACCAAGATTTGTTTAATTATAATGTATTTCATAGTTTAAAAGAAGCTTTATTAGATTATGATTTCACACTACCAAAAAATAGTTATAATAAATTAGATGCTATTGCATCTATAAACGAAAAGAAACATTATGAACAGTATTTAAAAATATTTTGTAGATGAAAAAGAAAACTTTAAATCAATTAAAGGCTAGTAAGAGAAATTTTGCTCTTTGGTGTTTAGCTGGTATGATTACTAAGTTATACTATATTAAACATTTTACTAGAGATACCGAAATAGTAATTAGAATAGATACTATAATAACAGCAATAGAAAGATTACAGTCTGCAATTAGAGAAACTACTTATGAATCGTGGTCGGCATAAAAAGAGTAATAAAGAAAAAGAACTTTATACTCAAAATGAGATTCTATATAATATAGAAAAAGAACTTTATATATTATTAAAATTATATAGAAGCTATGGATTTTGTAATACAAAATCAATTTATGCACTAGCTAGTATTAGTTCTGATAAATTATTAGAAATTCGTATAGTTGCTTGATATATAAATGATATATATTATTTAAAGGACTTTATATCAAAAGTTAGAAGAATGCTCAATTCAGCGACTGTTGAAAATAGTATATATTCAATTAGATTTGAATTTGGAGATAATTTTAAAATATTTAAATATAAAGCATAATGACTAAAGGTTTAAGAGGTTTTATTAGAAGAAAATTACCAGCAACATGGGAAACTATTCTTACAAGAGAACACAAACTCACTGCATTTGTTGAGTATGTGTATGAAGCAACTCCATCAGGAATGAAGGGAGGTAGAGGTTGGCAACGTGGTATACATAATATCACTGTTGGATATAATAGATGCAAAATTTATGAAATGTTTCAAGCTGAAAAAAGTAAAGAAGGCTTGTTATATTGGGTAGGCATCCATAATAAAATTAAAGATCTTGAACATCAAATGAATTAACATGGAAATTGTTCAATATGTTCGCTGGACTGAACCAGGAGAGCGAGAAAAATTACAAGAAGTAATGCAACAGTGTAACGGAGAAATGGAATTTAGAAAAAAAGTAGCTTCTGAATTTAATATTAGTCCAATGGATGCAGCTGTTGTAGTAAAAAGATTCAAAAACGAATTTATCAAAATACTTAAAACAAAAGGATTATGTTAAAAGCAGGTATGTGGATCGCACAAGGTCCAGAAACTAATGTATTACTCCTTTTAAGTGGAGTAGAACCGTTATTAGAAGTAATTGGTGCAATAGATCTTAATTATTTTAAACAGAACGGAAAAGCAAAAGATCTTACTAAAGACAGCCCTGAAGTAGTAGATATTATGATGTATCCTGAAAAGTATACATTTGCATTACCGTCTATTACTGAAGTAATTGATGGAGTTGGTATAGGAGACTTACAGACTCTTGAAGGTATAGGTGAAGATTCTAGAAAAGATAAGATTATCGAAGAAGGTATTTCTTACTATAGAACAGCTTTACCATTATATGGTACAGAACAGGCTAAAGTAAGAACTAGATTGCATTTAAAAAAGAAATACAATCTAAAAATGTCTCAAGCTAATTATATATTCACTGTAGTATGTAAAGCACTTAACAGAGAACCATAATGAGCGATTTTAAGAGACTTATTGAAGCACTCAATGTTGAATTAGAGGAACCTTATAGGTTTACTTTAGATAAGATTATATCAACAGCTAACTATGATACAAAAGTATTAGGATATGCTGATAGTGTATTAGAAGATTGGGTAAATATACCACCTAATCTAAGACTAAAATTAGTTACTAGTATAACTTGTCTAAGTATCAATAAGTGGATAAATAGAAGACTATGGATGGATATTCTTAACAATCTGTTGGAAGATAAAATAATAAATTTTAACACTAGATTAGTAAGAATAAGGATTGCTATTAATATGTCATTAAAGATGGCATATCCTCTCAATGAAGAAGAGAAAGAAGAATGGCGAGAACACATTTCTGAAGTATTTTATAAGAGGTGTTTTGCAATAAATAATTATTATTGCAGAGAGATCATAAAACTTCCCTTCTGATTTTAAGGGTTATAGTTATTGGATTAACTATAACTCACTAAATCCTAATTTAGCTTTATATGACGCAAGAAATTATTGATCTCATAGAGCAAGCTAAAAAAGGTTCTCAAAAAGCATTTAGCGAATTATATTATAGATATAAATCAAACATTTGGTATACTATACTTAATGTAGTAAAAAATACGGATGTTGCTGATGATTTAACATCTATAGTATTCACTAAAGCTTATGAGAAACTTTCTACTTATGTAAATCATATTTCATTTGAAATGTGGTTAAAAACAATTGCTGTAAATGCATCAATTGATTATATACGTAGAAATAAAAAAGAGCAATTAAATAACTATATTGATGAAGATGAAAGTCCTATTCAACTATCTGATTTAGAGAAGAGTCCTGAAGAAAATTTAATTCTAAAGGAAAAATTAGATATAGTCTTACAAGCTATACCTACTTTAAAAAAGAAATATAGAGATTTAATCAATGCTCGTATAGATGGCTTATCTTATAAAGAAATAGCTAAAGAGTTTGCAATGAATGAATTAGCTGTAAAAGGTGATTTAAACAAAGCAAGACAAAAACTTAAACAGAAAACAGATTATTAACAAATACTTTCAACAATTATGACTAGTTTTTGTTTACTCCTTTTAGGAGCAATAGCATCTTTTATCATTTCTAGAATGTGTAAAAGTGCTGGATTGTACGTATTCTTAGTATGCGTACTTTTACTAGGCTTTGTTGTAGGTACTGGAGTAAAAAAGGTAGTTGCAAATACCTCTAATACTCCTTCTCAAGAATTAGTTGTTACTATGGCTCCTAATCCCACATCTCAAGGTTCTACTGCTTTTGTATGGACAGTAGATAACCAATCTTACGAAATGGGTCAGGAAGACGGAGGTGAGACATTAGTAACAACTGATAGAGATAAAATACCTACTATGCCTAATAATGCAGAGATAGAAGATGACAGTTGACTATACTTAATTTATAATTTAAGTGTATTTAATTGTTAAGTTATTAATTTATTTAAGTAAAGCTGAAGAAAGGCAGCGTAATCATAATCAATATGAGTAAAAAGAATAAAGGCGGTATTTATCAGACTCCAAGTGCAAAAGCAGCAAGAAATTTAGAAGCTTTAAAGAAGGCTAAAGAAGTCATAGAATCTAAAGCTAAAGTAGAAGAAACAAAAGTAGAAGATCCTAAACCAGAGGAAAAGAAAGTTGAAGAAAAACCTGCCGAAGAAAAGAAAAAAGGCGGTATTTATCAGACTCCTACTGGTAAAACAGCATATGAAACTCATATGTTGTGTACAAAATTACCGTATATGAGTTTACTTTCTCTCAAAATTGAGAAAGACAGTAAAGGCATTGAGAATATCAAAGCTGACTGGAAAAACAATGAAACTAGTGAAACTACAAGTGTACTTTTCCCAGTTTCAAATGTAAAGAAAGGAGACGGTATTGATGTAAAACAGATCAAAGAAGGAATTAAAAATCCTATTCCTGCTAAGACTCCTGAAGCTAAACCAGCAGAAGAGTCAAAGAAGGAAGATCCTAAACCAGAACCAGTTGACAAAAAGCCTAAACAGCAGAAGTCAAAGAAGGAGAAGATAGAAGAAGTAGAAGCTGAAGAAATTGATTTAGCTAGTACTCCAACTATCAAAACAAGTAACTCTCCTGTGCCTAACGTTGTAACTCAGAACAGTGACAGAATTGATGCAAATCACTCAGTAGATTTGATGAATGCAATTCTGAAGCGTCGTGAAGAGATTAAAGACGATCGGGCAATGTATCAAGCAACAGGAAAACAAGCAGACCTTATGATGTTTGTATTGATTCAGAAGTGGAATAACCAGTTCAAAAATGATGCAAAAGAACAAGGTTTTGCTGTGAACGAAGAAATGTTTAATTACTTAAATGATACAGCTTCTTTGTTCCTCGGTGTTAATTTACTTCCTAGTAAGACATCAGATGGACAGCTTGAGATTAATTTCAAAGATGCTGTCGCAAAAACAAATCCTGAAATGCAAAAAGCTTTAGAACAAGATGCTAAAGCTCCTGAAAGTCAGAGTATTCCGAAACCTGAAGAATGCGTTACTGACGAACAGAAAATAGCTGCAATATGCACTATTGTGAACATGCGGCACAAACAAAAATCAGGAGGAATAGGTAAGAACATAACAAACATGATTGAGTTTGCACGGTCTGCCTATAATCTTGATAAAGATGCAGAACCAGCACAAGTATTAGCAACTGTATTGCTTAAAATGAAAGAAGCAGGACGGAATGCTACATTACTTGAAGGTTGTACAAATGCTGTTTGGGGCAACTTAAACGGTAATTTGTCAGTTTTAGCAGCACATGCTTGGCTTAAGAACCAATTAACTACATACAACGATGCGCAAGTTGCAAATGTAGTAAAGGTATTCTTAGCTAAGAAGATTACTGATGAAACTGTAAAGAGCAACAATTACGAAGAAGAAGCAAAACAGTATTCTCAATTAATTAGTGGAACTAATGACGATCTGATCAATCGTATCATTACTTCAGCTAAAAACGAAGGTAAAGATGAAGACAAGCTGGTATATCCAGATATTAAAGGTCTGAATCTTAAAGGTAAACACATTTCAGCAGTAAAGACCGTAAACAATTTACGGATTGCCTATGGTACTGAAATGAGTGATAAGATGATGAAGCAAATAATGCAACAAGTTTCTAGTTTGTATTCATCAACTTCATTAAATCCTCTTACTTTTTATGTTGAGAAATCTGCGTATGCTACAAAGAAGTAACATTTAACGCATTATCAAAATGAGTAAAAGACCAACAGTTTTAATTACGCTAGCAATGCTAGCTTTCGGTGGTTATGTAGGTTTTGTAACTAATTATACAAATACCGCCACCGCACATGAATATGTGATTCCGAAGTTCACAGATGTACCTCGGGCAAAAGATTTTAATATTAATATTGATTTGAACAACAACGCTATAAAGTTAGATGGACAAAGCAACCCAGAACAAAATATTAATGTTGAAATCAAAAAGAAAGACAGTATTATATACTTAACTTCTGTTGTAGAGAAGAAAGTAGAAGTACCTAAATATATTAGGGTACGTGAAATGCCGTCAGTTAAAGAGAATAAAACCAGTTGTACGGATATTCTCAAAAAACTTAAACAATCAGAGAAGAGAAATCTGAGCCGCAACTAGAATAGCCAATGCGGTTATAGAGCTACAATGGTGTAATCCAGAGATACCTAAATCAAAGGATATAAAAAGTAAATGGTGAAATTACTTTTAAACATGATAGTACATAATATTAGTAGGAATAGGGTATAGCTACAACTATAGACTATTACTGAAAGTATAATAACTTGTTATGTCTATATACTATCTATAGACTGAAAAGATAACAAGAAATAGGGAGAGCGTGTACAACCCTATTGTATCTATGAGAACCGTTTGGAGATAGAATACAGAAGACGCGATTAGTAAGGAGCAGCTTACAAAATCGAACCGTACAAGGGGAACGAAATCCTCTTAAGTTACTCGCAGACTTATCATAGTTTGAATCAAGAAGGAGTAATAAACACGATGATGCCCAACAAATCGTGGTGTCCAAGACCACGTGCTGAACATTATCGAGCATATAACGCTCTAGGGTAGCTCCAAACTCCCCTTTACGACACAGATCGTATAAAAATGTCAGTATAGTGTTCTATACTTATCTAAACAGTTATATTGTAACTTAATAAGTTTAGAGATAGTATATATGAAGGTACTTAGTTATAATATTATAGCACTACTTATTGAAAAAATATTGATAGATTATCTGGATTAGGTATAAACCTATACACAATGTTATGTTAATCAGTACATAGCTAATCCTAAGCTTGTATTACTATACATTCCAGTATAGAGGGATAGAGTGACGAAGTGAGTAGTAGATTGTGTGCCTTTTGGCTGAGTAGCAATGGTCCAATATTAATAAATAAGGAATCCTGCAACGGACCTCTTCAGGAAATGAGGAGTATGTGAGTTCAAGTAATATTATAACAAACTCAGTTGTTATCTTATCTGAGTATAAACCTAGAGTGCTTTGCAACAGGAATATAAAGATAACTAGCGGATGAAGTGCGCAATAACACTATTTCAATACTAAGCAGAAGACATAAAGTTTAGAAGTACTAAATTATTCTTATCCAGAAGCATAACTGGAGTTTTATCAAATTTGCACAAGGTAAGATACTCTATCCTTAAGAGTATATGTGAAGGTGAGCATCGCCCCACTCCTGGGATGAAGAGAAGCGGACACATTAAAAGACGGACACGAAGCAGATCGGAGAAAAATCTGTGTATTGCACTAGATAGTAGTCTTAACGGGAAGTGACAGAATGTAAATCTATTTAGGAAGTCTTTATTATGAGAGAATTAACATGTTTAACTTAACTAATGAGGAAGTTCAATGGTAGGTTTTAGGACGAGTAGTGATAAGATGACGAAAGTAAATCCGAGCCACCCTCGACTGTACGATATAATTGCTGACATTAGAACCATCTAAAGTATATTGCGCAACAATATATGTAAAGTGACGCTGATTCCTTACATTAAAGGATGATAGGTGGAAATCCTAAGAATTATGTGCAGAATAAGAACAAAGTCGTAAGTACACGCAGCAGTTAGAGTAAACTAACAAGGCTATAGAGTGGGTGTTTTGAAACATAAACAGCTCAGTAATAAAACCGGTAGAAGCATTACCGATAGCTAATTATAACATTTGTAAGTTATAAAGCATATGCAGTACTCCTCACTATAACAGGAAAAGAGCACGCTATAGTGACTGTTAGGCTCTTAAAATAATCAGGAACTAGCATAACATTCGATTTTCAGATAATTTCAGTTATAATGTTATTTGATGGGTATAAATCTCCTACCGTTGGAGTCCCGTTGTACCTCTTTAGGTATTAACTAGCATAACATTCGATTTTCAGATGTCGAATTACATATTTCTTTAGTTTAGTATTAATAATCTTATGAAGAACGGCTGACTCATCTGTCTAATGAGTAAAGTCCTACGGGGAATGCCGAGTGAAGTAATAACATCACGTTCTAGTAGTAATATTAGTAATATGAAGACTTATTTTATAGTTTTTCAGATTAATATCAAATCTTAGCAAAATTACGTTATAGAGTTCATATTGTTTGAATACAAAAGTAGCATTTGAAGTTTAATTTTAAACGAGAGATATAAAACACTCTACTACTTATATGAAGAACTCTATAGCTCAACTTTTTAAGTAAACATAGTATTAACTAACTCCGTAGGTAAAATCAATTACGGAATCAAGAAAGGAGAAAATTATGGATAAAAATTATGAAAGCGTGTTTAAGAATCCTGAAGGATTTACTCAGCAAGAAGTATCATCATTACGTACTAAAGTTATTGCTTACAGCCGGGCATTAGTTGGTCGGCGGTTAGCTATTCCTGTAAGTGATAATTTGGATTTGAATTACAAGAAGAAACTAGCTGGCGATATGACAGGTCTAGTACTTGCAAATCCTATGAAAAAGTACATGATTGAAACTGTAGATTTATTCAATGTAGATATCGTGCGGACAGCAAATGGCAAAATTGTCATTATGTTCAATAATGATGAAAAATTGCAATTTGACTTACGGGCTGACGTAGATACTATTCTGAAAGCTGGTCCGAAGGATGTTCAGGACGCTATTCTGAAATTTGAAGCAACAGGAGAGCGGAGTTTCTTCTGGAATGTAAAGATGGTAACTGAAGTTGTCACTCAGTTAAATCAAAGTAATTTAACTGATCTTAACAATTTTATTGATGAGTTAGCAAACCAAGGTGCTTCTTTGGAACAAATCAACAAAATTACTAAGGACGACACTGAAGCTTACTATAAAAGCATTGACGAGTAATCATTCTTAAGTATATAAACTATGGCAACAAATAAGAAGCCAATAGATTCATATCACTTGCAAATGTTAAAGCTAATTATGTCAGATCCACGTATTCAAAATAATTTGCTGATGGATGGAAGCAAAAAGATAAATGTTGGAACTGATGGAACTATATTAATAGGACGCCACAAATATGGTTGGGTAAATAAGTGGTTTAATTCCTATTATGTAATAGACTTTTTTAGTTTAGTACAAAGAATAGCTTTCATCATTACAGGTGTAGAAAGTAACAATTGTGACAAGTCAGGTTTGGTTGGGTTTCTGACAGAAGCAATTGACAAAGTACTTAAGAAAGATGAAAAAGAGAAAGTAATCGAGTTACTATTGTATTATTGTACATTACTTGATGAAAACAGTCCATTGAAATTGACCTATGATATTACAAAAGATGACCCAGGCTTTGATAAAAATATGGGTAATAGCAAGCGTCGCAGAATGGTTGGGATAGCTAATGCTTGTATTGACTTTGGGTATGAGAGAATACCCGTTAATTTACATGTTGAAGGAGATTTATAATCGAATATATACATTTGGTTGGGTTCGTATTAAGTAGAAAATAATTGAAAACAACATAAAACCAGTAAGAGTATATACATTTGGTTGGGTTCGTATATACTCTTACTAAACTGCCTCTGATAATGTTACCAAGGTAACTAAGTGTTGGAAAGCCGAGAGAATAAGAATCGGATGCCATATCGAGATGTGACAGAGGCTCTAGAATTTGATCTTGCCTGTCTTAATTCTTAATTTTTTGTAGTATATCAGTGGTCTGTGAAGATAGCTGATATTTTAAGTTATTAAACCTTGATCAGTTTAATAGCTACACAGGTAGACTTTCTAATATACTAAAAATAATTAATTAATTGTCAAATTATTAAAATCAAGTATATATGAAAGCAAATAATTTTATTGAAAAACGTGATAAACTATCAGCAGATATTACTAAGTATTGGAATATTATCTCTATTGAAAATGTAGTAAATCGTAACTATAAGCGTACTTACGATTTGAAAGAACTTTATGAAACTATTAAAAGTCTTACAGATGAACGAGTAATAGTTAAGTTAAAGATACTATGTATTAATATGGGATTGAAGAAATTCAGTGATTTACCTGTTGATTGTAATCAATTAGATGTATTTAAATTGTGTGAATTGCAGGAAATGAAAGTACATCTTAGTCGTATACGAACTTTGAATCCTGTTCTTAAATCTAAGAAAGGTAAAAAAGCTCTAAATAAGACTGAAGTTTTAACTTCTAATTGGGTTAAAGCACGAATAAAAGAACTCGATTTAGAGATTCTGAAGTTGAAAGAGAAATTGACTAAGTTCAATGAGGAAACAGATTTTGATGACTCTGCTGCTCCTATGTGTTTAGCAGCTTAAAAAAAAATACAGAAAGAAGTATATCTGAATATAATTCAGAACGACATAGATGTGTCAGGGATGGCAGGGTGCTTGCACAGCTAAACTGACTATACTTCTTTCTATAAATTAATTGGGAGCGGTAGAAGGAGTACGTACGAGAAACTTTAAAACATTAATCTACTTAGCTCCCTCAGTTATTAATTTTTAAATATCAAATTGTTATGAATCAAGAAACTAGAAATAAGAAAAATGCTAAATATCAGCAAAACTTACAAAAACGTTATGGATTAACTAAATCCTCAGATTATAAAGCAATGTGTAGTAAAGGAATATCTTTGTCAGAAAAAATTAAACCTATGACAAAAGAATATACAACTACTCGCCGTCATGATAAAATAGTAAGTAGAGAAATATATACTTACAAATGGACTCCTGAAGCTACTAATGCAAGTAAAGAGTATCATAAAACAAAGAATGGAATAGTTAGTATTCCTAAGAAACCTATGCATCAATCTGATAAAAAGGATAAAGAACAGTTATTAGAAGAACGTACTTATTCTGATTACCATAATGAACTGGTACAGAATCTATATGGTAGCAATAAAGCAGAACGTATTGCTAAACAACAAGCTTATAAAGCAGCTCATGAAGAGAAAATTAAGAAAGTAGCTAAACAACTTGAAGAATTTAAGATGTCTAAGAAGTTACAGTATTTAGAACAAAGACCGTATAAAGTAGTTATAGCTACTACAGACGATAAAGAGTTTAAGACAAGCTACTCTAATCTACCTATCGAACAACTTACTAAAGTAGTTACTAAATTGAATACAAAGTTATCCGATAAATATAGTAACTACGAGTCTATTACGATAGTAGATAGAACAACTTTAGAAAAGAAATGCTTTGCTAAACATTTGCCAGAGATAAAGCAAGCGGCGTAGAGCGACAGACTTTTAGCAGGATAGTCTATAAAGAATCCTGCCTCTAGATTCTGTAGTTCAAGGGATAGAACAAAATTCTTCTAAAATTTAAATCTCAGTTCGAGTCTGAGCAGAATCACTACAAATTTATACGCTATGAAGATAAGAGGAAAAACAGTATATGTTTATGATATTGAAGTTTTCCCTAATGTATTTCATTGCACAGCAAAGAATACTGAAACAGGGGAGTTTCATAAGTTTGAGATATCAAGCAGAAAAAATCAATTATCAGAATTAGTTGATTTTTTTCGTGTACCAAATATTAATGCACCATTAAAATTTGGAGATCTCTATACTACTGAAACTCAAATTGATTCAAATAAAATCTTTGCGGGATATAATAATTTACATTATGATAATCCTATTATTAACTATATAATAGATTATTATGATATACTTAAAAATAAACCATATCTAAGAATATGTGATAGTATTTTTAACTTAAGTAGAACTATAACTACATCTCAAGCAGATGACAACATAGAAGCATGGAAAAAATGGAAATATCAAGTATGGTATGATTCATTTGATATACTTACTATGTTATATTCACAGAAACTACGTGTTGGGTTGAAGGAAATGCAAGTAACTATGCAATATCCTAATGTTCTAGAATTTGATGGAGACTTTAATAAGTTTTTGGAAGAAGATAGAATAGAAGAGATGATAGAGTATAATGTGAATGATGTTAATTCTACTGAAGAATTATTAAATCGGTGTAAGGAAGATGTAGATTTAAGAATAGCTATCGAAGATGAATATGGAGTAAGAGTGTTAAGTAAAGATGGAGTAAACATTGGAATGAAAATTCTAACGCAGAAATATCTTGAAAAGACAGGCTTAAAATGGTGGGATATTAAAGATTTAAGAAGCCCAGCAGATGTTATAGACCTAAACAAAGTAATATTGCCTTATATAGAATATAAAGATCCTATACTTCGTAATGTACTATCTGATATGAAAAAGCAGATAGTATCACCAGGTAGAAAAGGATACGAAAACAAATTTGTATTTAGAGGATTAAAATATTCTGTAGGAGTTGGTGGTATTCACTCTGAAAACAAACCTGAGATAATTATTCCTAAGGAAGATGAAATGTTAATAGATATCGACGTAAGTGATGCAGCGTCGTAACCTCACTAATTGCGGGAAAGCGTTTAAACTTTACTATAACAGCAGCAACTAGTAATAGATTGTGTAGCAGATAAGATAACGCTTATCGGATTGTAAAATCATAGTAAAGGTGTAATCCGCAGCGAAGTATCCACTTTGGATATGTGTTCATCGACTAGTCTGTGAAGACGTAGTACATTTTGTACGAAACGTGAGGAATTTGGCAACCTATTATCCATATATACGTTTAAAAATAAAAAAGAACATTATGAAAGGAAGACGTATAGATTGGAAAAAATCAGGTATTTACAGTATAATCTGTACTGTAAACGGAAAGCAGTATATAGGATGTAGTAAAGATATTTATTCTAGGATAAATGCACATAAATCTTATTTAAAAAATAACAAATTTAAACAAGATAATAAGTACTTTATAGAAGATTGGAATAAATATGGTTCCGATGCTTTTGATTATAAAGTATTAGAATATACTACAGAAAACTTAAAAGATAAAGAGTACCATTATATAACAAGTTTAGATACTATTAATAGAGAAAAAGGATATAATCTTAGAAGAGATCATTCAATATTAGGAATGATACCCTTACAAGAAACTAAAAATAGATATTCTGAAGCTCAGAAAAATAGATTTAAAAACTTAGAAGAACGTAAGAAAATAGGAGAAAAATCTTCTAAATTTTGGAAAGAAAATCCAAATACTAAAAATATAATGGCAAATAAAGTATCTAAAGCTTTAACTAAATACACTATTAAGCAATATACTAAAGAAGGTGTATTCATAAAGGAATGGAATAGAGTTAAAGATATTATAAAAGAAAATCCTAATTACAAAGTACATAATATATATGCTGTATGTTCAGGTGAAAAACCTAGCATGTATGGTTATGTATGGACGAAATGCCAAATTAAGATATAGTCAGCATAAAGTGCATCTCTGTATCCCAGTATGATAATAGAGTATAAATTCTACCCAAAACATTTGGGTTCTGAATTTCTAGAAGTTTATAATCAAGTTAAAGATGAACGAATAGAAGCAAAACATAATGGTATTAAGACTAAAGATAAAACGCTTAAATTAGCATTAAACGGTCTTAGTGGTAATCTACAGAATGAACATAATTTCTGTTATAGTCCTTTCGCAGTAATGCAGATTAGAATAAATGGACAATTACTATTACTTATGTTAGCAGAAAGATTATCTGATATTGGCTGTAGAATAGTACAGGCAAATACAGATGGTTTATTTGTTCTTCTTAAGAAGAATCTGTATGAAAAATTACAAAGTATATGTAAGGAATGGGAACAACAAACGAGATTAACCCTAGAGGAAGATCGTTTTGAAGCTATGTATCAGTATGCTATTAATGATTATATAGCTGTAAAAGAAGGTTATCAAGCAATGAAGAAATTGTTTGAAACTGAACCAGAAAAAGCTCTAAATAAAAAGAAGAAGCCTTATACTTCTTTAGATATGATTAAAGATGATTATATCAAAGAAAAAGGTATGTTCATTACTAAGGTATTACTTGGTAAGGGAATGTCTGCAAAGATTATTCCAGAAGCTATTAGAGATTATTTTGTTGATGGTATTCCTGTAAAAGATACTATCTACAATTGTAAAGATATTAAGAAGTTTCTTACTTACCAGAAAGTAGATAAGAAATTCTCTGTAGAGTATAATGGAGAACTGACACAAAGAATCAATAGATTCTATGCATCTACTAATGGTCCTTATTTATATAAATGTAAAATAGTAAACAGAGATGTTGAGATACCGCAATATATTGTATGTCTCAAAACAGGAGAAAGTATAATAACTACAGATCCAAATCAGTTTTACTATAATTCTAATGTAGAACAGATATTACCTTATAGTTCAAAGATTATAACTAAAGGTACTAGAGTAGACTATACTAATCTACTTACTGCATCTGGTGTTACTATACTAAACAAATTTGATAATAAACCTATAGAAGAAAGAAAGATCAATTATCGCTACTATTTAAAGGAAGCGTTAAAGATCATTGAAGAATTAAAACCAAGACAACTAACGTTGTTTTAACAAATATTTCCAGATTGTATCAAAAGTTAGTTCATAAAGTACTATATTATGATACTAGAATTAGATACAACATTATTAGATATTTTTGGAGAAATATCAATTAATCAGTTAGTATTTTTAACTCTTGTGTTGAATGATAATCAAAGTAATAATCAAGACGTTCACAAGTTTCTCAGCCGAATAAGTGAAAACGACATACAAGAGTTAATCGACAATGACCTTATCTCCTTTACTACTTCAGGAGATAATAAAATTTATAGTCCTACAGAAAAACTATTATCAAGTGTAAAACAAGACAAGACATGGTTTGATGAGTTCTATGAAGTATTTCCAGTGTATGTTATGAGACCAGATGGTACTAAAGGTTTTTTACGAGCTAATATAAACAAGTGTCGTAAAGAATATAATCGTATTGTTGGCAAGTCTAAAGCAATGCATGAACACCTTCTTCAATGTCTTCAATTTGAAATTGAAAACAAAATGATAACTGGTAAAATTGGTTATATGAAGACGATGTGGAAATGGCTCACTCAACATGAGTGGGAGGTTATTGAAGAGCAAATGAGTTATGAAACTGAAACACCTGTAAGTTATGGAGAATACGGAACAGAATGCCGTTAAAATACTACCTTTTGAGTCAATATCTCAGGTAGCTAATAAATCCATAAACTACATTAAAGCTAGAAAAAATCATAGTATAGTATCTCTAAAAACTAGATGGGATAAATTCAATAAAGCTACTGGCGGAATTGAACCTAATATGATATTTACTATAGCTGGTATATCAGGCAGCGGAAAGAGCTCAGTTGCAAATATGTTAGTAATGGATTTAATTGATCTTAATCCTGATCAGGATATCGTAGTATTATACTTTAGTTTAGAAATGGTAGACTACAGAAATGTTGGTCGTGTAATAAGTAATAAAACTAAGAAAACTGTATCTGAATTATATAGTTCAATAGATACACTTAGTGATGAAGACTTATTAAAAGCTGAATCGGCAGCTGAAACCATTAAGAAGTACAATATATACTTTGTTGATAAAGTATGTAATGTAGAAGAAATAGGTAATACTATAGATTACTTTCATAATACTGTAGCTAACGGTCGTTGGCTAATAGTAATATTAGACCATGTTCTTCTAGTAAATGGAGAAGGTGGAGAAAGAAGTACAATAGTCGATTTACAGAAAATGTTTATACAGAAGAAAAAACTTTCTAATACTAGTATAATACAGCTTTCACAGATGAATCGAAATATTGAAAGTCCTGATAGAATTAATAATCCAAGTACTCACTTCCCTATGAGAAGTGATTTATCAGCATCTGATGCAATATTTCAAGCAAGTGATTTCGTAATAGCAGTTCATCGCCCAGAAATCTTAAATCTAGCTATCTATGGTGTAAGACGTCTACCTGTAAAAAATAAGGTTTATATGCATTTCTTAAAAGTAAGAGATGGAGAACCATGTATATTAGAATTTGAGAATGAACTTCAATATGGTAACTTAATTGAAACTAATACTGCAAATGCTGAAGAACAAAAAGTAGTATTTAAACAAATTAAAAAAGGCTGATTATGAAAGGTTTTACAATTAGACTTCCGAAACAAAATATTGACCCACAAGGTTCTTTGAAAAATCGTATATTAAACGAAGTTAAAAACCGTCTACCATTTGCTAAATGGTATGGAATTCATACTCCGGAAGATCCGGAATATAGTGTATCCTATGCAGGTCCTGATGACTTGTTATGCTTTGGATGCAATCGTAATGCACATTTCTCTGCATTCAACAAAAAATATTATCGACCGACATGTTCCTACGATAATTATCTTACATGTCCGTTCGCAAATCGAGCATTTAAGCTACGTCAATATGATGCCGTTTCAGAATTTGATATGGCATTGAAACGTTTAGCAGAATATGCTAAGATTATGGAAGACTATGAAGAAGATCGTGGATACGATCTTACTTATATGGGTCAACCTGTACGTATTTACCAAAAGTTTATTCAAATTGGTTATACAATTATTCCTATTGATAATCCTAGTCTGTTTTTGAATAATTATCATAAAGCAGATAAAAATAATATAGTAAATGTTATTATTAATATTAGTAATAGTACTACTGTTAATAATATCATTAACAATGAATAACAACAACTTTACATTGTGTAAAATTTCAATTTTTGTCAGATAATTTCAGAATCTCACAGGTAAAGTGTTAACCTATTTTTAATATGTTAATACTACCAAAAGAAAAAAACAAACCAAAGGTTAACAATCCAAGATTTTTAATCTTGTTTGGTCGACCTAAATCAGGTAAAACTACTTTATTATCAAAGCTTGATAACTGTCTTATTATAGACTTAGAGGGAGGTTCAGAGTTCTTAGAAGCTCTCTCTATTCAAGCTCGTACTATTGAAGACTTAGCTAATATATCTAGAGCAATAAATGAAGAAACAGCTAAAACTGGTAAAAAACCTTATAAATATATTGCTATAGATAATGCTACTAGATTAGAAGAAATGTGTCTAGGATACGCAAAAGTCCTTTACAAACAGACTCCTATGGGCAAATCCTATAATGGAGATGATATACGTACATTACCAAATGGTAGTGGATATATGTATCTTCGTATGGCAGTTAGAAAAGTAATAGATATGTTTCGTAATCTCTGTGATAATTTTATTCTTATTGGTCATACTAAAGAAAAAATGATTAATAAAGAAGGAGAAGAATTATCAGAGATGGCTTTAGATCTAGTAGGAAAACTAGGTGATATAGTATGTGGAGAAGCAGATGCTGTTGGTTATGTCTATCGTAAAAAGAATGAAACTATCATATCTTTTGAAGGTGGAGATAATTCAGTAAGAGAAGCTAGAGCTCCACATATACGTGGTAAAAAGATAGTTATTGCGGAAAGCAATGAAAATAATGAAATTAACGTCCACTGGGACAGAATTTATTTACCTGAATAATAAAATATTGAAATTATGACATATAGTAAAGAACGTGCAGCAAGTATTAGCAAAAGCGATATTAAGTATATTCCAGCTGGTATTATTGAAAACGTAGTGTTGAAAAGCGTAAGAACAGAAGTATCTCCTAATGGAAATCAGTTCTTAGAAATAGTATTTGAGAAAGACGGAGCAACGTTGACTCATACTGAATGGAAACCTACTCTTGGCGGATTTGTAACTACAGAAGAACAACTTCAAACAAAAATGGATAAGCAGTATTCTCGTATGTTACAGATACTTACTTGTTATTATAAAGATGAAGAACTTGATTTTAACGGAGAGAGTTTTGAACAATTCGCTCAATGGATAAATGATATGTTGAACAAAGTTGATAAAAGTAAGAAATTAAGAGTAAAAGTAGTTTATAATGATAAAGGTTATACTACTTTACCTAATTATGCTAAGTATACTTTCATCGAACCTATGGAATTAGCAGAAGGTAAAGCATCTTCTATTGCTATGCTAAATATTGACCAATTTACAAAGCCTGTTGTTGCAGATAAAGAAGTAAAGAACGATAATCCGTTTAGTGCAACTTCATCTGAAACTAATACGCAAGCTCTTACAGATCCAACAAATGATCTGCCGTTTTAATAATAGGTAGATTATAAATTATATAAATAAGGGTAGTTAATAGCTACCCTTATTCTTTTTTAATCATTAAAAAATAAATCATCATGATAGAAATTGAATGTACTACAGATATAGAAAAAGATAAACCTGCACAATCTAGTACTAAAGAACGAAAACAGGATGAATCTAAAACTAAAACAGATACTCAACAAACAGAAGTATCCGAAGCTACAGAACATGATAATCAGGTTGAAGATCAAGAAGAAAATACAACTAAAGATAATTCTTCTTGTGATCTATTAGTTGATTCTAGTACAAATTCTAAAGATCTTAAACCTGGAGATATATTCTATGGTAGTATTAAATTCATCAATGTTAATGGTAAAAAGTGTGAAAAACAAGGAATTTTTTTAATAACCAGTTCCAAAACTAAAGGAAAAAGACAACAATCTAAAGAATTTACTTTATGTAATTGTGTTGGTAATGAACAGAATGTATGTAGTGGAGCTATCAAAATAGCAGATGTAAAAAGTGAAAAAAAGAAAAAGCAAATAGAAAAGAAAGCTAAAGAAACTTTTAGAAATAAAGAAGATGCTAAAGAATTAGTTGATAAACTAGAGAAAAAGCAAGAAGAAGAAAAGCGTCTAAAAGAAATACAATTTTCTTTCCAATCATTAGAACCAGAAGATAAACTTAAGAAGTTAATTGAAGCTGGTATGAACAATATCTGGATGGTTGGTCCAGCTGGTTGTGGTAAGTCAACTATTGCTCGTAATATAGCTAAGGAATTAGATATTCCTTACTTATGTATCTCTTGTGGTATTGGTACTTCTGCAACAGAATTTACAGGATATAAATATCCTACTCGTGAAGCAACTAAATTTGCTGAATTCTATGCTAAGAAGTCACTGATTCTTATAGATGAGATGACAGCACTCGATCCATCTGTAGCACAGGTTATTAATGCAGCATTAGCAAACGGTGAAATAGAAACTACAACAGGAACTGTCTTACGACATTCTGAGTGTATTATCGTTGCTACATCAAATACTTTCGGTAATGGAGCAGACCGTCAGTATGTTGCTAATAACCAATTAGATGCTTCAACAATTGACCGATTTACTGGAGCTATAATTGAAGTAGATTACTCTAAAAAATATGAGTCACAGTTTGATCAAGAAGTAAGAGATTATATACATTTATTACGTGCTTGTATCAAAATAAATTCATTACGTCGTATTGCTTCTACTCGTATGATTCAAGCAGCAGAAAAGATGAAAAAAATAGGTATGTCTGATTGGAAAGATTTACTTATTATTAATTGGTCTGATACTGAAAAGAAAATAGTAGGAGAGTATGTTAAACAGGTAGAAAGCAATAGACTTAAAAGAGCTATAGATATAGCTATTAAGCAAGGTTCTAATTGGGCAACATTTAAAGCAGCGGCATAATGGAAGAATTAAACTTAAACATTAATATAAATTCATTAGATGAATTTTATAGAGAATGTGATAATATTGAAGGTGGTAATCCGTATGAAATAGAAAACATAGAAAATAATGACGATCCTAGTTTCAGAGGATTATCATTAGAGAAAATACATAGCTCTAAGTATAATTATACTGAAGGTCTAGAAAATCTAAAGAAGATAGAAAAAGATATAAACTTAGGTGGTTGTAAACATAAATATAAGTATGATGATTCTGATGGAGATGATATGAACTTTGATCGGTATATAGAAGGTCTACCTAGCCTAAAAAAGAGAATACCTACACATGGTGTAGGTACTGGTAAGTTCGTTAAACTTCATATTTCTATATGTGAAAATTGCTGGTGTTCAGCGAAAGCATTAATGATTAGAGCTTATACAGCAATGAGAATTATAGATATGCTAGAATCTCAAGGATATAGAGTACAAATATCTGCGTATGCAGATAATGAAAATCCTGGTACTCTAAATGGTCAAAAAGTTAAATATCTTGGAGTAGAAGTTGTAATTAAGAAATTTGAAGATCCTTTAATTAAAGGACAAGTTCTTACAGCAATATCTCCTTGGTTCTTTAGATATTGGATGTTTAAATTCTGGAATGCTAAATTTATGATGAATTGGGGATATGGACATTCAATTAGACCAATAAAAAAAGAGTCTACTTCTGACATTTACATTCAAACTGGTGAAGCTTTGACGGAAGAAGATGCAGAAGAGACTATAAAAAGAATAAAGGAGCTATTTGATAAAGTCGAATAGTTTCCAACTACTAGGAGAACTGACAATTCTACATGGAACTATCAATTTAAGGATATTAGATAATTTATGGACATAATGCTTTATTTTTTTAATAATCAGAGTGGCAGAAGTAAATAAAATCTATCTCTGGATAGGCGTGGTTCGATTCCCGACTAGTAGCAAACTAAAACAAAATTGCATATGTATAGTAGAAAGCGAGCAAAACTCCCAGATAATATTACTATAGATTGGATACTTTCTAAAGTAACAGAGTATGATATATATGCAAAATATATAGGTCAATTTAAAGTAGGTATGATATACAATAGTCCTTTTAGAAAGGATAAAAATCCATCATTTGGTATTTACTATAGTAAACGTACTAAACAACTACTTTTTAAAGATCATGGAACAGGTGAATGTGGTAATGTAATTAAGTTTGTATCATTATTTACTGGTAAAACAGAGTATAATGATATATTGTCTGACATAGTAAATAAACTTAATATTACTAATAACACTAAACTCGTTAGCTCTAAGCAATATATACCGTCAACTGAAACAGTAATTGGTGTAGTACGCCAAGAATTTACTGATGTAGACATCAATTACTGGAAGCAGTTTAATATTTCAATAGATACTCTAAAGAAATTTAATGTAAATAGTATTAAATATTATTTATGTAATGGTATAGTAAAGGGTACTTATAAACGAGAAAATCCTATGTATGCATATAAGGTCTATAATAATTTTAAGATATATAGACCATTAGCAGATAAATATACTAAGTGGAGAAACAATCTTACGGACTATGACATCCAAGGCTATGAGCAGTTGCCTCAGAAAGGTGATATACTATTTATCACAAAGTCCATGAAAGATGTTATGTGTTTGTATGAAATGGGTTATCCAGCTATTTCTCCATCTTCAGAATCTACCTTTATTCCTAAAGATGTATTAGAGCAACTTAAGACGCGTTTTAAGCGTATTATAATACTATTTGATAGGGATGTAGCTGGAGTAAAAAGAAGTCGTAAATTAAGCCAGGAAACAGGCTTAGAAGCACTATTTGTTAACAAAAGATTCAAAGCTAAAGATGTATCTGATGCTATTAAAGCTAATAGCTTTGAAGAAATAAAAAATTGGTTAAATGAAACTGTTAAAAGCTGTAGGTAAAGTACTGTCTTTACCTTTCGATTTAGTTCTTATTATCGGAAAATTATTATTAATACCGTTTGTAGCAATTAGCAAGTTATTGCACGGTGAATTTAATGAATGGAATAATAAACGTAAGTTTGTATTGAGTTCATTAAAAGAACTATTTAAAGCAGTAAAAAATGAAAAGGATTATACTTTTTCAACAAATATTGCTTATACAGATGAAAGCGGAAAAATACACGAACGGATTGAAAATATACATTTAACAAAAGATAGCGTACAACATTACATTAATTATGTTGAAACAAAAGTCTAATAAAAAAGTACGTAATGCTACTAAGCAAGAAATAGATGGAATAGTGTTTCGATCTAAGCTAGAAGCATATACATATTAGAAACTAAAAGAAGCAGGTATATCAGCTGAATATGAACAACATAGATATATTCTGCTTCCTAAGTTTGTTTATAATAGCTCTATAGTTAGAGCTATTACTTATTTACCAGACTTTGTAGGAAATGGATTTGTAATAGAATGTAAAGGATTTCCTAACGATGCCTGGGCAAACAGAGAAAAACTATTCAAGTACTATTTAAGCTTGAATGAACCAGATACTAAGTTTTACTTAGTAAAAAATAAAAAACAAGTTGATGAGTTAATCAACATTTTAAAATCTTAAATTTTCAGATTATGGCAAATAATGAATTTATTAAAATAGGAGAAAATATAGTTGCGAAACCTAAAGGAGCAGATTACGATCTAATACCAGGTAAAGTATATGATCTAAGTTGGAATCGTTGGGAAGATTCACCTATATTTAAAGAAAATGGAGAATTAAATCTACCTAAGAAAGTTTATTCTACTAAGGCAGATGATATATTCAAGAAACGTATTATAAACTATTTTATTAAAGCAAATACAAATACTACTGGAGTTATGTTAGCTGGTACTAAAGGTACAGGTAAGACTGTAATGGCTAAAGTACTAGCAAAAGAGTCAGGTTTACCTATTATTGTAGTTAATCCTGAATATCCTGAAGGTCGATTGATTAAGTTCTTTAAGTCTTTTAATACTCCTGTATGTGTTTTGTTTGATGAAGTTGAAAAGAACTTTAAAACTGAGTATATGCTAGACTTTCTAGATGGAGTTGAAAAAACTGCACAAAAACTAGTAATCATGACTTGTAATGATTTAAGTAGAGTTAGTCAGTATATGCAAGATCGTTGCTCACGTATTCGTTATTTACGTCGTTATTCTTCTGATGAGAATGCTGCATTTTTACCTATGTTAGCAGATGACTTTAACCTTAAAAATAAAGAAGAAGTAGTAGAATTCTGTAAGAATAATATTGAGTTATTATCTATGGATAATATTGTTTCCTTTATGAGTGAAGTTAAGATGCTAGAAGACGAAGATATTAGTCTTCAACAGATAATAGATATTATGAATATATCTACTAAAGGAAAGTCTGGTGATACTCCAATTACAGCATTTTATGAGGATGAGATTGATTACGATGACGACGATGAGGAAATATGTTGTGATGCAGCATGAAAACAAACAAGGCTAGATATATTCTAGCCTTTAAACTTATTAAACATGAAAATATGCGGAATAAGTGATATACATGGTAATCTTATTGATAATATACCTAAATGTGATGTACTATGTATATGTGGTGATATAGTAGCATTAAATGTTCAAAGAAACATTGAAGCATCTAAACATTGGTGGGAAACTAAATTCATAAAGTGGATAGATAAATTACCTTGTAAAAAGGTAATTGTCATACCAGGTAATCATGATTTTTACTTAGAATATAAGTATAAACAAAATGAGTGGAATTCTTTTAAAGATCATATGTATATTTTATCTAGAGGTAAATTAATATTTCTTATAGAGGAAATGTATACATATGAAGATATTAAATTCTATGGAACTCCTTGGATTAAACCTATTGAATTTCAGGAAGACCGATGGTCATTCAGTAAATTTGATACTTATGAAGATATACCACAATGTGATATACTACTGACACATGACAATCCATTTTGCAATAATGCTTTAGATGTTTTCTCCTTTGGAAAGAGTAAATATCATTTGTATGGACATTGGCATGATGGATCTAGTGATGTAAATTCTGGAAGATATAATTGTTCTAGATTAGACGATTGTTATAATTTTAAAAAGAATTATGAATTTGTAGTATTAGATATTATGACCGAAAAAGAAAAAAAACAAGTAGAGCAAGCATTCTTAGAAAAGCTTATTAGTCAAGCTTACAATAATAATGTAGCAGATTGGCTTAAAACTTTTAAAGAGGTTGAACTACAACAAGATAAAGAGGATGAAATAGTTTGGGATACTTCAGCAGAAGTTCCTGAATCAGCTGTAATTAGTGATATAGAAGATTAAACTATGAAAGTAGAAGAGATTGTTATAGATAATGAACGTATTGCAATTGAAGCAATGTTCAATAATGTTATTGATAATACTTTAGCAATACAGGCTAAAGAAGAAATAGTAATTATAGAGTATGTTAAAGAATAAGATGGATATTAGTATTCCTTATTACGAAGATAAGAGTAGAGTAAGTAATTCTGCAATAGGATGGTTTATTAAAAAAGGTCCTAGATATTTTCGTGATATGCTTGATGGAAAAGAAGAAGGAATGAGTTTTTCTTTTCTTGAAAAAGGAACAATGATTCATGAATATTTACTTCAACCAGATGAATTCTGGAAAGATTACATTATTCTTGATTTTGCAACACCTAAAGTAAAACAGCAAAAGGATTTATTAGATGAGTATCATAGACTCATGCAAGTAAATCCATTAGAATCTCAAGATAAGCTTAAACTATCTGCTTATAAAAAAGCTTATAGTAATAAGAAATCTGATGAAAAATGTATTGAAGAAGCTGAAGGTCTTATTATGATTTATCAAGATTACTTAGAATACTTGAGTAAGAAAGATGATAATAAGAAGATAATTAGCTTTGCTGATTTACAAATGCTTAAGAAGATTAAGGAAAATATTCAGAATCACAAGAAAGCAAATGAATTGCTTTTTAATTTACCATCTACTTTTGAAACTCATAATGAATTTCATATTAACTGGCAAGTTAATAGAATCAATAATATTAAATGTAAATCTTTACTAGATAGAGTATGTTTTGATCATGTTAATAAGAAGATAATTCTAATTGACTTAAAAACAACTGTAAATGTCTATGATTTTGCACATTCTGTAGAAGAATATGATTATTACAGACAAATTGCTTATTATGGATTAGCAATTCAATGGTATATGCAAGAGATATTAAATCTTAATTCTGAAGAATATGATTTTGAAGCATATATTATTGCTATAGGTAAAGATTCTGAAAATCAAATTAGAGTGTTTAACATGAAAAATGATAAAATACTCAGTGAGAAAGTTGATTTAATTAACAATTCTTTACAGAAAATTTCATATCATATCAGTACAGATCAATGGGATCACTCAGTAGAATACTACGAAGGTGATGGTGTTGAAAAACTATAATAAATGCTTAATATTTTTAAGTGATTTTATAGAAGCGAAGATATCTTACTTTAATTGTCCAGCATTTGTAAATATGTATACAAATTTAAAAGGAGACAATTCTGAAGGAAAATTATATTTAGTTTATAAGTTTAGTAGTCATTATGAACTATCTAAAAAAATAGAGGAAATCAGTTGTAATAAAACATATTATAACTGGTTTCCTTATACTATAAATAAACAATCTTATATTGTCTTTTCATTTAAAGTTAGTAAAGATAAAATACAAGAATTAGAATTCTGTAAAAAAGGTAGATTTACTGATAGTTATTTAGATGTAAAAGATTTAGTTGTTATTTGGAAAGACTACTTAGATCAATTTGATGATTTGCTTAAGTCAAATGACTTTTGCTCTGATTATACTTGTACTTGTTAAAAATAAAAGGCTGGAAATAATCCAGCCTTTTTCATTAATCAGAATCTCTATTTGCAATTTGAGTTTCGTAATATCTTCTTTTAGAAGGTATATCCTATAATTCCCATATATTTTTAAACGGAGTTATTTTCATTCCAAATTTAAAAGTAGGAGAAAAACCTTTATAAGCACCTCTATCTATTTTTTCATCTTCATTATTAATCAGATTATGTACCCATGCTGGTACAGTAGAAATTAATGCAGAAAAGTTATCATAATAACTATAAATGGGGAATGGAGTTTTGATAGTTGAGATAGCGTCTTGGATTGCCCAAGGGGTAGAAGACATCACAGTTTCAAAATCTGTTCTTACTAAAGCAAAAGCTAATAATTGTTTTAATATATTATCTTTATCATCATCTGCCCAAGCCTTTGCTATTGGCATTAAGAAGAAATGCAATATATGTACACCTATTAGTTCTAAAGATAATTGTCTTATTACTCTACGCTAATCGTATGTAGAATTCTACATATACTTCTACCATAAACTAATATTCCTAGTATCTCTTCTTATTGCAGAAATAATACTAAAAGGAACTCTAAACAAAGCCTCTTTATATCTTTGAGAACTATAATCCCATTGTCTATTCTATACCCATCTTTCTTGAAGTATAATAGGCATAAACTGTCTATGCATCATTACTAAACTTCCTATAATATTACTACTTAACATAGTTTTCTATAGTGGAGTAAGCTAACCATCAGCAGATTGAGCTAAATTTCTAGCAGTGTTACCAATGGTTTCTTTTTTAGCATCCCAGGCTTTTTGATAAGCAGGGTCTTTGGTTACGATATTTCCATTTTTATACTCTACTAAATCTCTAGAGGATCTAAATGTGTTCCATTGATTTAACATTACTTCGTCGTTACTATATTTACGTTTAAATTCTTCGCTACTAAGAAACTCTCCATTTACGTATCTATAGTTGTACATAACAGAATTTAGTATATGACCCTTTACGACATAATCACTTAAAGAGTATACTCCAAAAGCCCAGTTTCTAGCTATTTGTTTTTGAAAAGTAGATAGATTAAGTCTATCTGTTTTTATTTCAGCACCTACTTGAAAATATTCCATTAGTTTCATCTATGTACTATTGTGATAATCACTAAGTAAACTGAAATTATTTTTAAATAAGTCTACAATCAAAGCTTTAGCACCATTAATACTATCTCCAAAACTATAATACCTACCAGAAAGCGAATTAATTATATCATTATAAACTGCCGTAAAAAAGCCGGTAGTAGCACATATAATATTTAAACCTAGATTTACGGTAGTTCCTAATGCTTTTAATCCTAGCATTAATTTAGTAAAATTAACTTTTCTAGGTTTTATATGACCTTTAAATCCTAGTATAGAATAATCTCTTTCTTTGATATCCCATATAGCAGATTTAGTCTTAATGTCATATATATTCATCTCTACGAAACTTTTAGCAAACTTATATATATTAGATTCCTGCCCTTTTTTACTTCTCCCTCTGTACTTACTTTTAACATCTCTATTACCTATAAATTGTAAGATAGCTTCGGTTTTAGGTTTGAGTTCACTTTTTATTCTAAAGTTTTCAGCCATTTTAAAATACTCTACTATAGAGCCAACAGTATTAGCTGTAATAGTAGAAGGATCATCCAGACTTTTAACATAATTCTGTGGAACAAAATATAATTTATCTGTGCCAGTATCTACTGTTTCATCGTTTAAACCAGTATCGTCATTTCTAGTAGATACTTTATCTTTCCAATATTCTTTAAAACCTTCAAAACCTCTAGCTCTAACATATCTCCACATAGAACCTGATATTTGTGGCAATCTATATGAACTTAAATTAGTAAGATTAGTAAGTTTGCTATTTGATTCTTTAAGAGTATTCACACATTCTTTGTATAATTCATGTAAATCTTCATTTGAAGATACTTTATTAAATGCTTCTGAATTATCGTATAGTTCTAATTTAGGCAAATAGTATTCTCCCTAGTCTTCAACTTCTGGTTTGTAGTTCTTATTAACAAATGGAGAATTCTAATCTACCTCTGAAAAGTAAATAGATGGCTGTTCTTTAAGTATATATTTTTCTTTCACTGGAACAACTGTTGTAAGATAAGATTTAGGATATATATTACCTTGACTATCTCTATTACAATGTGTCATTTCAAATTCTGCTAAAGTTCCATTAGCAATAGCATCAGCTCTAAGTTTATAGAACAGCTTAGACGGTATCACTTTAGCTATATCGTTAAATTTTAATCCAGTAGTTTTCTTTTTACCGTTTCTTTTTCTTATCCTATATAAATCTACATCTATTTTATCTAATTCAGCTTGAGCAACTCCTGGTATTAACTTTTCAATTTCATGTGTCTTATCATCTCTAAATTGTTTAAGTATAGCTCTTTTTCTTTCTTGCAACTATTCATATAGCTTTTTATCTGATTCATTGTTTATTTCAGATCTTTCTACTTTAGCAAGATCATCATAGAATTCTTGAGTATATTCATCTCTAGAATTATACTATAACCATCTTTGATACTGAGCTTCAGATAAATTTGCTTTTTTTTCAGCCTTGATTTTATCAAATAATGCTTTATTTGATTTTAAAACCATACCTTTAGACAACTTATCATTTAATGCAGCTAGTTCTACAGCTATTTCATATTCTTCACCTTGTTTTAATTTTCCATCTATACCATATATACTAGCTAACTATTTTTTTTCTAAATATAAATCCTTTAGTTTACTTTGATTTTCTTCTGATAACTTACTTGTGTCATAGAATCCATTAGCGTCTTTTACAGTATCTAGTAATTTGTGTATTTTGATTTGTACTAATTCTCTAGCATCAGCAGCTAAAGGTGATAGATTGTTAAATAGTTCATAGTATTCAGGAGTATATTTTCTTTCACAATGTTCTGATAACCATTTGTTTTTTCTTTTATTGTACTCTGTACGTATAGTTGGATTTACAGAGCGTAAATCATCTACATCTAACATGCCTAAATTACTTCTAAGCTACTTTAAGAATTGTTTATAGTCATTGTTAAATCTACCATAGTTTCTTTTTCTAACTAGATATCCAGTAGGTAAACCATTTTCATCAAGCTCTACTAATTTTTTTTGATTAAAAGTACCAGCTTTTTTTAACAGGTCTGTTAGTTTATTATACTTTTCATAAGTAGCTCTATTAACTTCAAATTCTGCATTTTGAGTTATATGAAATAAAGCTCTAATAGCTTCGTCGTTAATTTTATCTCCAGCTCCTACCCAAGCGGTAATAGCTAATATATCTTTACCTACTGTTTCTTGATGTTCCTATATATAATTTTCTATAGTTGGACTATTAACAGATATACCAATTCTTCTAATTTCTTCAGCAGACTACTTAGTAATCATATTATTAACATTGTTAGCTCCTACATTTAGGATAGTCTGCATTCTTTTTGCTTCCTTTAATAAATTTCTATATAGATTTTCTCCAACTATGTATTTATATTCTTCTGTAGCAGATAAAGTATTAACACATTCATCTAGCATTGGACAATAAAAATTAAAGAAATCTTGTTTTAAATCCAACAGCTACTTTAGTGTCATTTTATCCTACACTCCATTTACCACATCTCTGATTTGTCTTATGGTAGATAATATATCATATTTAGTACTATATATAAAGTTAGTTATATTCTAAATTCTATCTACTGTCCTATTTTCTAATTCAGATATTTGTAATGTTAAAGCTGCTTTAAATTCATCTGTAACATTGGTGTCTTTTTTATTCAGAGTATATAATCTAGCTTTAAGACCATCGTGTATTTTTTGTATTACTCTTTCTAATTCTTTTTCAAGATTTTCTTTAGTAGCATAATCATATTTATCAAAATACTATCTGTATGCTTCTATATATTCTTGTACATCTTGTTGATACCTTTCATCTAGACTATTAGTTAAGTAATACTACAATGATTCATCTAGCTCTGATCCTTTTATTCTACTGTCAGAAGCGGAAAAAGAACCAGTATTATCAACAGATTTAATTTTAGATGTATCTAATTCTGTTAATTCTTTAGTAGAATCATATTCTGGATCAGAAACAAACACTCTATCTCCATCAAATTCTGTAATAATAGGTTCACCGTTTTCATCTATAGCTGTAGATCCTTCAAACCACGTACTAAACGTTTCTGTAAAGGTTTTAGCTTTTCCTTTTATAGCAGCAGCTCTGTCTCCATTATAATACTACAGTAAGTCTGAAAATAGCTTAGACGGTTTACCATCTTTTGTCTAATCAATAGGATTACCATTATTTTCATTCCAGATATGGTAGGCGCCAATTTCGCCTACCAATTCTTTTAATTCATTAAATTCTTTTAGGACATTCTTATCACTAAAATTTGGACATATAATCATAATTATTTACCTTTACAGTTTTTATAAGCTTCATCATTAAATTTCATATCTTGAACAGTATCAGTCCCAGTATTCATATCTGTAATTATATCTTGTACCTATTCATACTGAGTAATACCAGCATTTAATATAGAATCAAAGTATGGACTTTCTCCAAACACATCATCAGTTATTTCTGTAAAATTCAATACATCGTCACTTATTATAGTCTAAGTTCCATCTTCCATATCTACTTGCATATCTGATAACGTAACAGAATCATCTTGTCCTACCGTTATTGTAGAAATTTGTTCGTCTACTTCTCCATAAATAGTAGAAGACTAAGTATCTTCTGTATTATGTATTTCATTAGATGCTTCTAAATCTGAACCTACTGTTGTAACTTCTGGCTCTTCAAAGCTAACTATTTCTTGTTTTTCTACAGTATTAATTACTATAGCATCTGAAGATTCATACACTAAAGTGGTATGATTTTTATTTGTCATAGGTTCAAAAAATTTCTAGACTAATTGTTCTATTTGTCCATTGTTCCAAATAGCTTCTTTAGGTAAAGCGTTTTCTTCAAATGCAGATTGTTCCCCAGATTGTTTTTGATATTCATAGTAAACTTTTCTATCATCTTTAGTACCTAAAGCTGGTATAATTTTATATACAGATTGTTTTGTATTTTTTACTGGATCACCATTTTCATCAGTTTGATATACTGTTGCTACTTTCTGATACAATATATAACTATTGATGTCATTAGGATTAAGTTGAATCTTAATAAACGGTTGATTAGCTCTCCAACTACTAAATACTGCTGGTATTGGCTTAGATTCGGGTTTTATTTGAACTAGAGTACCATACTTATTATCATAATTACTTAACTGATATGGTTTAACTATTTTATCATTTCTATAAGCATTTCTAGTTATTTCTGTAAATAACTCTGTAAAGTTATTATTCTGCATGTTTTCAGAATTAAAACCAAAATAATCCATACCTACTAATTTATCATTATTAAGTATTTCTATAGCAGCTTTAATTGCATCTGAATAACCTTTTTGTTTCTTCCAAGCAGTAGTTATTACATCGAAGAATGAATCAGTACTTCTATTATCGAAACTAGTTAAGTAAGCATATACACCCAATCTATTAGCAAACTTTCTTATACCTTCATCTTCACAGTCTAGTAGATCTTGATATGCTGACAATAATCTGTTTTCATAAGTAGCAGTATTAGTTAAAGCGTTATCTGCTGTTACTATTCTATCATATTTCTAGTTAGTACCATCAGATGCATATTCTTGTAGATAGTTAAGTAACTCATTCTTAATATGACCATTGAACGCAATTGCTGGTAAATCATTACGTTTTCTTAAATCATTTTTAATCTAAGTTAACCTTTTAGCTATACTTTTAGGTCCTCTTAACATATTAAGGAATTTCTTATCGCTAATATTAAAGTCCTCAACTGCATTCACTACAGCTTTAGTTCTTAGTGAGGTAGTTAATATTTTTGATAATTCAGCTACAGTGTTTTTATCTGAAGAATTACCTAAAAAGAAGTCACATGCAGCATTAAATATTGTCTTATATCCTTTTGTAGCTTCTATGACCTGTCCGCTTAATAATATTCTAGGAGTATTTATACCAGCATCTAGTTTCTACTTAAGGAATGTAGAAGATAAGTAATAGTTTATAGGTTTTTCTATGTTATCAGCTCCATTTATATAGAACCTACTTTGATAATTATCTATATATCTATTTAATCTACGTTTGAAATTTAACTGTAACGGTAAGGTATTACCAAATTTCTTAGTATCAATCTATGATAATTGAACTAAATTTGATAAAACTTCTGTATCTGAAGACAAATCTTGATAAGCTCTAATAGATATGACTTGTTGATATAATCCATTGACTTCTTTTGGTTTTTTTAACGCTTCAGATGCTACTTTCTTATCAAACACATCATTATAATTGACCTCAACAGCATCATATCCTTCTATAGATGGAAGTGAATATTCACTAGCTAAACTATTATAATACTATGCATACTTTGCTTTATTAGAATCACTATCATCTAATGATACAATCGCTTCTCTCAAAGAAGTCATATATTCTTTAGCTATAGATTTAAGTTTATCTCTTTCAGTTATTCCTTTTTCTGCACCTATTATACCTTTACTTTCTAACATTTCTTTAGTAAACCTACGCAATGCAGGTTGGGCTAAGAAGTAGAAAGTATTCTCACCTTTACCACCTCTAATGAGTAGAGAAGTCATATTATAAGTAATAGAGTTTACGTTCAAAGCCATAATATATGGGTCTTTCGCAACGTCCACGTGGGCGTTAATCAATGCTGATAACCAGTCCATAATACGTTGATCATCTTCTCCATATACCTAATCTAACTGACCTAAGTTATATCTATTAGCATTAGAATAATTGATACATAGGTGAGTAAATTGAGTTAACGCATGATTAGTAGAGTTAAGTGCAAATGGAGCAATACCAGCTTTACCACCAGTATACTCTGTCTTTCTAGAAAGCTAGAAAGAAGGAGCTAATTCATACATAGGATTTACTTCTACAGTATTTTTTGGTTGAACTATTGGAAGAATCTGCTTTTGAAGAATCTTTGTTAATGTATCAATAGAAGCTCTAGTTTCAGCAATATTAGTAAAGTCAGTCAGTACTAATGAGTAATTATCTAGCAACTTATTAACATAACCTTGTTCCGATTTTTCGTCTGAACTTACTCTTTTACCATCTTTATATGTATATGTAGCTAGATAAAGTTTATCAACGTCGAAGTCAGAACCAGTCATAGCTGTAAATTCTTCAGGAACTATAATTGTATCACCAATAGTAGTTGGCATAATATCAACTACTTGGAACGAGAACATTGAAGACAAACCCTATGTGGGAATACGATATCCTATACCATAAGGTTTAGATTCTACTTCTACACCGTCTACTATTCTGCTACCTATTATACCATTGTCAATCAACCATTTACGTTTATTATAAAAACTTGCGTTTTTAAGTTCTTCTGGTAATATATCTCTAAAGAAGTTTTCACTAAGTATAACTTGCATATGACCTTCTTTAGCTAAGAATTTTAATTTCTTTCCTTGATTAAAAGCTGAACCTAATTCTGCATCAGTTTTTACACTTCTACCAACAGCTTCATATGCAAATGAAGACATCTGAATAGCAGAACCACCAGGAGTATTTACATCTACTACTGCTTTATTGACAAAAGAAGTTATCTTAGTTTGAATCCAATCTCTAATACTTTGAGCTTCAATTGGTACTATAATATTTCCATTTTCATCAACTGTTAAATTGGCAATTATTTCAGCAGACATACCTGAATTTGTAGCCTATCTCTAAAGATAATTTACTATTTTGCGATTATCTACTTTGCCATTAGTAAAGAACTCTTTTTTTATTTTGTTCTAACCTATTCTGGAGAGTGAATTAATAGCATCCATAATATTCTTCTTAATTTCAGAACCTTTTACAGCTAATCCTTTATTTTCTCCATAAGTACGAGTATCTACTACGTTAGCAAAACCAATTTTAATAGCTTGTGTACCAAATGATCTTTCAAGGTGTTCGTGTGGATCAGTATTTAACTGTAATCTGATTTGAGTTAAATCCTAAGTATATGTTGCCAATCCTTTACCAGAAATGCCGTCTATATCACTATTAGATGTTAATTCAGACAAGTTTACTTTACCATCTTTATAGAATGATAACTTCTTTCTACCACCAACTTTAATAGCTGATTCAAATGCTACCATATCTATATAACCTTTACTAGCATCATTCATACGATCGTATAAATATTTATTATCAGCTTTAGCAAAAGTCTTAAATAGCGGGAACAAAGCCATCTTATCGAACGTATTTACATTCATACCAAGAGTCTAATCAAAGTGATCACCAAAGTAAACCATTTTAAGAGGTTGTGTAATAGCTTTAATTGCTTTTTGATACTTCTCAGTATCACTCAACCAGCTATCATCAGACTCCATAATGTTATAGGCTTCTTCGATTTCAGGACTCCATTCTCCTAAAGACTTCATCAATCTCTTATAGAATTCTGGTCTGATGTAAACAGCAGCATCTGCTTGATTAATTTCTCCGTCAGCATATGGTTTAGCGCTATTTTTAGCTTGTTGTTCAATAAACTTAATAGCATCTGGATTCTTTTTACGTAATCTACCTAATGTACTTTCTATAGCATGATCGTCCTTAACGGCATTTAATGCTTGCTAATCAGTAACACCAAACTCTTTTTGGAACATATCCTTTATTAAGGATTTTCTAAACATACTATATAATGTATCATATACTGTAGATCCTATTTCATTATCTGATAACTATAATACTTGGAATTTAGAATCACTTCTATCTTCCTAATCCTTAGTATCTCCCCATTTAGTTCTCAAGTTTGTTCCAGTAGACAATACTGAAGATAGACGTTTAATTTTATCTACATCTCTACCAGTTATCATATAATAAGCAGAATAACTTGATTTATCTCCATCTGGGTCATGTTTATCTATCCAAGCTTCTAATGTTCTTTCATCTGATATAACAGGCACAAATGAATCATCATTGGGCTTATATACCATAAGTTCTTTTTGCCATTTATATAATGCTGGATCTCCAGTAAAACATTTCTCTATTTCTATAGTAGAAATCGCACTGTTGATGGCATGTGAAGCTATGATAGAGTATATCACATCTGTTCCTTTATCTCTACTATCAGTTTTAGAACTTATTTTTTCAAATTCTTCTACAAAGTTTATAGGTATATACTTATTACTTAAGTCTTCACCTATTACACCTAACTCTACAGCTTTTGATATTTCATTATTTACATAACCTACTAATAAATCATTGATAGCTTCCTTAATTACAGTATCGTTATCTAATGCCTATTTGATTACATTAAGAATATCTTGTATAGATTGTGAGTCATTAGAATATTCTGCTTTAGCTAGAATTTCATTTAAATTATAAGTATCACCATTAATGGTTATCTTATTAAAATATCTAAATCTTCCACCATTACCATCAGCGTATTTACCTTTTTTACTACCATAGTAATTACCAACAGATAGATTGGGATTATCTATAACACTTTGTTTAGTAGCAAAATACTTCTATATAGCATTATATTCATCTCTTAAATATCCTTTGAATATATTTAAAGTTCTATCTGAGAATCTTCTCTTTTGATCCTAAAATATAACTCTAGTTATATCTCCGTTTTCATTGTATTCGTAATCAGTGATAGCTGTAGATGGTAAGAAATCCTTGACCATTTGAATACCACTTATAGTGTGCCATGTCTTTTTATCAGACATAGTAGGACAAAATAAGTGATTATTAAATCCAAATGTCATTTTAGATAAGTAATCCTCTATAGGAGATATACCAAAGTAATCACGATTAGTGTTTTGCAGATTCTCTTCTAAGTTTAGATAAGTATTTAATTTAATTAAATCAGCATTACTGTTTATAGATTGTAATAACAAAGAATTTGCAGAGTAAGGATTTTTGCCTAATAATTCTCTTTTACCGTTCAAATTATATTTCAACCATCTTATTTGGTCTGACATATAATTATTCTCTGTAATAGGATATACTAGATTACCATCCGCTCCAGTTACACTAAATTCTTCTGGAGATGGGTGTGTTCTACCCCAAGCTATAGCCATTAGATTTATCTAAGCATCTGGTTTTCTACTAGTAAATATTCTATCAAATGTTCTAGCAGTTTCTCCACTTCTGGATTTTATACTACTTGTACCTCTAATTGCAGCTATGTTAATATTATTTAATATACTTTTAGTTAAAGAAGTACTAGCATTTGCAGATCTCCAGAAATTCTCAAATGATTGCATGTTAGGCTAACCTGTTCCATTAGTAAGTAAATAGTCTAATGCTAAATCATCCATATTAATAGATAGATTATTACACATATCTATAAAATTAGATCTAACTTTAATATAATCATCCAAAGTTTTATCTTTCTTTTTTAATACATTATCTATTAATATTTTATGTTTCCACACAGCAGAATGAAACTTATCTTGATTTATAGTTCTAGTACCATCTTCATTAACATCAATTAAATCTGACAAGAAGAACTATTGCGACCATTTCTTTGGTAATCTACTTATCTTTCTATATACATCAGAATTCTGAATTCTCCATTTTAATTTATTAGAATATTCTTGTGTAGCATATTCTATTTGTTCATCAGATCCTCTCTGTGCAAAAGGTATCTGCTTTCTTTCTACAATTATTGCAGTTAAACTATTTTTTGCACTTTTAACTGTATTTAATATTTGAGTCTAAGTGACCTCATCAATAGGATCATCTTTTGAAGTTAACTTATTATATACAGTCATAAAGAATGGATCTACTTTACCAAGATTATAACATTTATCTACTAAGTCTAAATAACTTTCAACGTTCCATAGATTCTCTAATATCTTATTCCACACAACATTGAAATCTTCAGATCTAGTAGTCATCAACAAGTCATCTTCCTCTTCTACTAAGTATTTATTACCTGTTTCTGGATCAAATTCGTATTTAGTTTTAGGAATAGAATAAAAGAACAGTTTCGCTTTGAAAGCTACGTTAGCTTTTTTACTTATTGTATAGCTTTCTTTATCCCAAGTATTATCTGGATTATCTCCAAGCTCTCTTTCTTCTCTTTCTTGTTCTTCTGATTCTTCAGTATTCTTTTTGATAATGCTAAAGTTTCTTAAATAATCATCTATTTGCTTTTTGAATACTTCTTTGTTGTTGATTACATCTTTGATAAGTTGTTCTTGGGATTCATCATACATTCCTAACTCTAAGTTAGTAGTTAGAATATCATCGAATATATCATTAATCTTCTTAGGTAAACTTTGTAAATCTTCAATACTACTAATATTAAATGTATCCATTACTGTAGCATTTAAAGAATCTACTACTGCATAGAAAGTAGTAGCATCTGCTATAGAAGCCATTTTCTTTAATTCTTTATCCTCTACTCCTGGAACATAATAGTATAATGCACCACCAAATCTTTTTTCAAAATCTTCTAATGTGTACTTAGATGGTTTATATTTTGAAAATTCTCCTTTGCGTATCTTATTGAATAAAGTTCTAACTAAATCTCCATTCCTAGTAATACCTAGTACCTTAAGTATTACATTGAATAATTTTTTAATTCTATATGCTATAGATGGCTTGGTTTCATTTAGCATATATTGTCTAAATTCTTCAGCAAGAGCTTCTTCTACTTCTTGTTTAGAAGCATCTTTTAAATATGGATATTGTTTTACATAATCTTGATATACTTGTTCTCTAAGCTTATCATTTATTAATAACTAACTTACATAATGGAAACCTTCGTGGAATTCTACTCCTTGCCCAGATTGTTCTGATAAGAATATTCTAGCTGCTGCATCACCACTGAGTCTATCTATACATACTTTTAAAGCACCATATACTTGTGGAGCATTAGCCATTCTAAATACTGCTTCTGAAGTAACAATATCTGATTTGTCAATGCCCAGTTTGTCTTGCAACCACTACCTAGCTTCATCCACATTTAATTTACCTTCGCCTTTTACTTGTGAAGTTAAACCCCTTTTAGCTAATTTCTGAGCAGCTTGCAGTTTACCGTTTCTACGAATTATTTGCCATTTACCAGTTTTATATTTGTATTGAGGAGAATTAGCTTTCATCCAATCTTTAATCTATTCTTCAGACCAATTCTCATCAGTAGAAACATATTCTATACCTGTAGTAGAAATAGGTTTATTATCTAATTTTACTTGTTTATTGTTAGTTTCCTCTACCTTTTTCTATGCTGATTTCTATACTGGCTATTGTTTGCTTGCACTAGCTAATTCTGTTTCAGTAACTTGTGGTACAGCTACTCCGTCTGTATATATGAAAGGAGCTCTGTATATAGTATCACCTAAATCTGTTTCAATTTTACCTGTGTTAATTAACCAAGTAAGTAAAGACACTGGTCCTTTATCAGTACCTATTCCTAAGTCTTCTCTAGTAAAAGCTAATTGCTCTAAACCTGCTATCTTAAATTGTTTAGCATTCGGATACTGTTTAAAATAAGAAGTAGCTAGTCTAACAATACTATTTGGTATAGGTTCCAATAAAGCATACTTATCTGTATTCCAATGCAGATCTTTAGCTATTTTTCTTATAGCTAATTTATGCTGAGATTCTGAAGCTCTGCTAGGATCAAATTCTACTTTTATGTGTCTACCATTAGAATTTCTTACAGCAAATTGTATATGCGTATTACCTTCTTCAGGATGATAATACAACATTTTATCCATTAGAAATGGATATTTTTCTCCAACTTCATCACCAATAATGGTTTTGGAACCATTATTAACAATAATATCAAGCACATCTTGCTCAGCTCCACCAAGTTTTACTTTACCAATTAATAACTTATATGCTAATTCAGCTAAAGAATTAACCTTACCATCTTTTCCCAATTCAACTTCATCTCCATAAATATCATAATCTAATTTATGTATAGACAATTGAATAGGAGCTATAGAACCATTAGGTGTTTGTTCTGCTTTTGGGAATATATATAATGCTCCAGATCTACCAACACCATTACCAGCTAATTCGTCATTAGACCCTAATTTGCGAATAACAAAAGGTTCAGTAACAAAGTCTTCTACAGAACCAGTACCATAACCAATTTGCAATTCCTTTACTTGTTGATCTAACTTTCTTACGTTATTTTGTTCTAATCCAAAGTCATTAACTTCTGTAAGTTTACGTCTTACAGGAGCTCCTTCTGGAGATTTTTGGTTATTAAATTCTCCATTACTTATTCTTAATTTAGCTGGTTTAACAGACTTTATAATAGTAGTAGGTATAGTTTTATTACTACCAAGGTAAGCATTTACTATCTGTTGCCTAATTTCTATTAACTTTTCTTTCTACTTTTGTAACTACTGAACTTGTTCAGAATTATAATTACCAGATGCTATTTCTTTATCTACATAATCTGGAGTTCTTAGAGAAGCTATCATTACTCCATCAGTATCTTCTAATACTAAGTGAATAGCTTGCATATATGGAGAAGTGTCTCCGTATCTATGGTTAGTTACTATATAATAAGCATTTACAGAATTTATCCAACCGTTCTTTAAAAGTCTTTTAGATAATTCTTTTCCTGGTAATACAGGTATTACTTCTCCTTTACTATTAGTAAAAGTAATAGGTTTACCATTCACAGTAATATTCATTGGAGATGCAGCATCTGGTTGGAAGAAAAACGTGTTAGAAACATGTTTTACTTTCTATACCTTTCTATTACTCAATGCATCAGAGTTATTAGTAACAGTTTCAGGTTTCATATTAGCGTAGCCAGTTTCTCCATATACTTCAGTAGAAGTATCTTCTAGCATTTGAGCTTCTGCTGCCAATACTTCATCAGATATAAAAGTAGTTCCATCATTTACATATATACCTCCATCAACTATAGTTATAGTAGGAGCATCCTGAGCAGGCTTGCTGTCTTCTACTTGAGTTGGAGTTGGTGGTACTGGATTACTTTTATCTTTTGTATTAGTGTTCTGTTCTTCATTTGCTTCTTGAGCATCTGTAGCTACAGCAATTTCTGGTACTTCTTCAGATGTTTGTTCACTAACACCAGATACTTCATCAGGATTCTATAAAGTTCTGTTACGTATATCTTCCTATTCTAGCTCTTGTGGAGAAGGTGTGCTATCTTCTACGTGACTAACATCGTCTACAGTTACATCAACTTTTTCTTCTCTGGCTATAATATCCTGTACTTCTCTTTCAGGCTATTGTATCTATTCTTCTATAACTCTTTCTACTAGAACATCTTCGCTACTAGGTTCTATTTCTAACTGCCTGCCCTTTTGATTTAGTAAAGCTTGTTCTTCTTCTCTAAGAATATCATCTACATCTGTAGACATGGATTCAGGTACTACAGGTTCTACTGTTTCTGTTTTAGTTTCTTGTACTACAGGCTATTGTTGTATTCCTTCTTGTATTGGAGTTTCTGGTTTAACCTCTGTTTTTTCTTGTTGTTTTTTAGTAGTGTCTTCAGTAGCAGCTGCTGGATTTTCTATTATTTCTTCTTGTGGTAATACTTCACCAGCTTCCTCTTTTTCTTTTCTAGCAACTTTTTCCTATCTAACTGATTTACTTAGATGTTCAGCAAATAACGAATTGGCTACAATTCTAGACGCACGTTCCTGATCAGCTAATTCTAGTAAATCATTATACTTCATCTGAGCTTGTTGATTATACTTAGATATAATAGATTTTCTACTAGGCTGAGGCTTACCTTCTTTTAATGCTCTATCTATATATTCTTGTATAATGTTATCCTATTGCTCTTCAGATAAATCTTTGAACAAATATCCTTTGATATCCTAATATGATTCTGCTTTAAGTTTACCAGTAATATAAGCTGTAGCTTGATCTCTCAATCTATCTCTCACAGCTTTATTCATTACAAACGCTGTTACATAATTCTTTATCTATTCAGCATTTACTGGATCTTGAGCCTAATCTAAATTTTGTATACCATATGTACTTACTATTTGTCGAACGTTTCTTTCTATTCTTTCTTTTTCTCTTTTAATGTAGTTTCTCATATTATTTATATTTCTGAGATCTACATCTAAACCAGTATCCTCTGATAACTGTTGTAAAGTTTTAGTTCTATTAGTAAGAGCTTTATACAAATCTGTTATAGCTTGATTCTATAATTTTAGATAAGTAATATCATATACAGCATTTGAATATTCATCAAAAGTAGGTAAAGTAGATAAAAAATCTTGTTCTATTTCGTCTGCATATTCTGGAGTAGCGTTCATTTTGTACTGATAATCTTCATCAGACTATTTTTTACTTTCAACAAATGCATTATAAGATTCTCTAGCTTTCTGAAGAAATACATCATCTTTATTAGTCTTGCCTTGCTATATTATATTTTCTAATTCTTTTGCAACATTATTAGTAGCTTGTTCTGCTTCATCTAATCTATTTTTAATATGCAAATAATTTTTAACTATTTTTCTATGTTCAGAACTACCTCTCTTAATTCCTAAATCTTTTAAATTTTCATCAATAGATTTATTACGATATTCAGCCCATAAATTAGTAGCTAAAGATTTATCTTCATCTAGCATTTCATCTGTTACGCCAGGTTGTTTTAATTTCTTAGCAGATTCTAAATAATCAGTAACATAATTAATGTCCTTTCCAGCTTGTAAAGCGTCTAGAAATACATCCATTTTGTTATCCTATTCGGCATTATAGTATCCCTTAGCAATTAATTTCTACACTTCTTTATCTGAAGCATATTGTCTTACTGTATTTTTCAATTGTACAGCGTTTCCAGCAAATGGCATTACTAAACCTATAAAACCACCAATATCCATTGCTTTCTTTAATTCATCATCTGTATTTAGATAATTATCATTGGACAAACCAAAGTAAGCTAGGTTTGCTTCATACCCTAACAAACCTGCATTATATGCAGCAGATATAGGATTTACACCTTTATCTTTTAAGTAATCGTATTCTCCTCTTTGATATCTATTACCAACTACAGATTGAATACCTTCTTCAGTACGTTCAGATACGAAATTAATAGCATTTGCCTTAGCAAATTTACTGATATTTTCCACTAAATGTTTTCTAGTAATATTTTGTCCAGGTCTAGACACCTTACTCAAAACACTTTCTACGCTTCTATCTATTGCTTTTCCTAAACCTATCTAATCTACCACACTCGGTATTTCATCTAGAGGTCTTTCTATTCCTTTAGCTTTTGCTAAAGTTTTACTAGCTTGATTCCATAATATTTTTCCTCCATAAGAAAAAGGCATACTCTGTAAATAATCCGAATAACTTAATGCGTCATTTACATCTCTTACCATCTATAAACCATCAAAGGCATCATTTCTTATATCTTCAAAATCCTTTTGATCTGTAGTTAAACCTTGAGCTAAACCAGCTTGTAGTTTTTCATTTTCGTCCATCTGGTCTATAGGATATCCTAATTCTCCTAATCTAGGTTCCCAAGACTCTAATACTCTATTTACATCTACTTTATTGTCATTAGAGCTTTGTAATACTCTCTGTTGGTAATTATCAAATACTTCACTAGCTGTTTCAGACTGTCTATAATACTTTGCTAACCATAGATTAAAAGCAGCTTCCCCTAAAGCAATAGCTGTAGCAGCTTGACCAATACCTGGAACAGCAGTAATAGCCCCTTTAACAGCTAAACTTCTAGCTGCTTTATTAGCTAAAATAGATACTCCTGTTTGCAAGAACATCATTTCTATTTCAGACAACGAACTACCAATATGACCTAAATTATAGAACCAAGATTTAGGATCAGTAATAGATAACTCAGATTCATTTACTCTCTATTCAAATTCCTTAGTAAGAGATGCTGGATCGTATAACCAATTGCCTTTTTTTAATGTATTTTGTCTTTTTACTATCTTGGCTGTTTTGTCTTCATACTCATTATTAGCGTTGTTTAATGCTTCCTAAATAGCATCTAATCTCTGTTTATCAGACATTTGTTGCTATTTGTTGTTCCATAGAAAATCTTGTTCTTCTTGATTTAATGCATTATCTTCTAATGCTGTGGCTATATTATCTAGAGGATTTACATTAAATATATTATCATTTTTAAAATCATTTAGAAGAGATTTTAAGTTTATAGTTATACTACCATTTACATTTGTTGGATCTGTATCATAGAACAAATCTCTTAAATATGGGTTATACTTAGCATATTCTTTTATATTAGGTTCTAACTAATTAACTGTTTGTACTGCTGTTTTCTATCCATCAGTAAGTATATCATTAGAGATATTGTCTACAATAGACTTAGCTTCTAAATAGTTTTTAGCTTCTTGTATTTGTGGTATCCATTTAGATTCTGTTTCCATTAGATTATCCTGTAATTTAGATAATCCAACACTAAGTCTTTCTTTTTGGATATACTGATACAATGGATTAGCATTATCTAATACATTAGTTATTAATTTTCCAGTATTCCACACAATATCTTCTGCCAAAGATCTATCTTTGCTCTTAATCTCTTCTACTACTGGCACTTCTTGTTCTGTAGTAAATTCATTTATTCCGTATGACTATGGTAATTGCGATATATCAAATCCTTCGCTATACGGAGTCATAGCTTCCCTCACTAACTATTGTCCTAGTGAGGGGGAACTCAAATTAAATTTATTTTTTTTAGCCATTTTTATGTAATTTTATTATTCTTCTTCTCCGGCAGAATAACCAATGCCGTAAGCTTCTTGTTGTGTACTTGGATATAATTCAGATCTAAATGCATCTGTCATAGATAGCTTCCATGCTTGTTGATCTAAGTATTCAGTATTTAATTTATCTTGTGGATCTGGAAGTTTATTTAGTAATTCTATCTACCAATATACATCTTCTGTAGGAACATTGTAAGATACTTTTCCTTCATAGTTATATTTACTGCTATACTCTCCTTCTTCTAAGTATCTTTGAAATGGTAGTTTACGTTCATCTCCTTCTTTTATTTCTGTAGATAGAGACACCTTACCAGAGCGATCGTATATTCTTTTAGCTCCAGATATAACCATATCTGCGTCTGTTATACCTAACGCATCTAATTGACTTTGAGGTATAGCTACTGTAATTACCTAACTAGAATTAGGCTGTACTTGTCCATTTTTATTTACTGGCAAAGTAAGAATATTACCGCCTTGTTGTAATATCACATTAGTAAGCTTACCGTTTTTAAGAGCATCTCTAAACTTATTCTTTCCAGATTCTACGTGTTTATAACCAGCTATTTCAGATATAACATCTGTAGCTAAATCTAATTGTCTAGGATTAGCTATTACTCTATATTTACCTAATGGAGTAGTAACCGTTTCAGATGTAACACCTGGTATAGTAGTTTGTAACAAATCATTTACAGAAGCAATAGGAGATGGAGCTGCAAATCTATTCAAAATATCATTAGTAGCGTTTGATAAATCTATATTAGTTAATTTACCATCTGTAGCATATTCTTTAAATATTTCATTAAACAGTTTATTTGGTGTGTAACTATTAGATTCATTATATATTTTTCGTAATTGTTCCTTAAATATATTTGCAGATAAAGTATCATTTGATTCGACAGCTTTATTATATTGATCAGTTAAAGAATTTATCTGATCTCTATATTTATTAGCTATGTAAGCTTGAGTTCCTAATTTAAATGCATCTCCACCAGTAGCTGCAATAGATTCTGTCAATCTGAAAGGTTTCTAAGTAGCTTGTTGTTCTTTTGTTCTAGCTCTTTTTAATCTATCCTCTTCGTATATCTTAGATAAAGGATTAAGTTCTCTATCTTCATATGCAAATTCTCTACCAGCTCTATATATACGATTAGCAAATAAAGCATTAGCTTGTTCTGGAGTATATCCTTGCTGTATTAATACTTGTATATGTTTCTGTGCTTCAGGAGTGTTATATATAGCAGAAATATTGTTAGCTATTTCTTGATCTGTTCTTTCAGATGAAACTCCTCTCCAATCATAAGCACCTTCTTGTCTAATAAATCCAGGCTTTAGATTATCAACATAAGGTTTTACTAAATCTACTTCTGACTTATAAGCTAATGGAGCAACGTCATTAAATACTCCACTATCTAAAGTATTATAATTAGTAAAATCAACTTCATGCCATAAAGGATTATACTTACCAGACAGCATAAGTTGTTGATTTACTTTCTATCTCTAAAGTAATCCTTCTCTACTCTGTTGTAACTAACTTAGCTCATTATAAGGTCTAGTATTAATAAACGATTGTATTAAGGATCTACCTTCTGCTGTTTTAATCAAATCTGGATTAGCTGCTAATTTATTTACTACATCTTGTCCAGCTCCAACTGTTAAATCATACCATCTCTTAGTATCTACAGCTGATGGTGAACTAAACTCTGACCACTTAGTAAACTGATTACCTAAATCCTAATAAGCTTTATCTACTCTTTCGTTATTTGCTTTACCTATAGCATATAACTATTCAAAGGGTATTGGTGTATACTAACTAATATACTCACTTTCTATTGGTTTATCAAATCTATTCGTTGCCATTATCTTTTCAAATTATTATATAATTTAGTTAATTGATCTGATGTCATACCATATTCCAAATAAGGTAACATAGCTTCTAGTACAGCAGAGTCTCTTTTAGTTAAACGTTTATCTCTACTTATCTACTATATTCTTGTAGATAAATCACCAAATCCTTTTCTGCGAATATTTCTAGCAGCTGCATCATTCTGAGCTTGTTCTACAGAAGCTAAATGTCTAGCATTAGCATACTGTTGTCCCCATTGATTAGCTATTTGAGCATTGTTAAATGCCATTTGATTTTCAGCATTATTCTTAGTAGCATAAGCATTAGCGATAGCTTTGTTCCTATTAACTGCTGATTGTAAACCAAATGCCATATTAGCTCCAGTATTAGGATTAATATTAGCCATATTGTATCTAGCAATTCTATCGCTTAGAGTAGCTTCTTTAAGTATAGGATCTATGTTATAATCAGTAGGACCATATGCTGGATCATAAGTATATGTTTCTACTCTTTCAGGACTACCTGAGAATATATTACCAATGGGTCCAGCTAATGCAGCTATGTTGTCTATTAGATCTAACCAGTTATTATCACTTGGAGTTTTCGGCTTTTTACTATTTGTACTATATATATTACCTACTGGAAGCTGTCCAGGATTACCAGTATAGTTAAAGTATTTACTACTTCTAGCATTAGCAGTATCTACATTACCAATAGGAGCATTAATATTATAAGGAATGCCTAATCTACTTGCTACTTCAGATGATGGTATATGTCTAGGTCCATTACTTTGTTTAGATCTACTATCTACATATGCTTGACCAATCTTATGCCAATCACCATACTTTCTGTCTGTCATTAAAGATCTAGCTTGTTCTACTGTAGGTATAACTCCTTTATTCTTACCTAAGTAAGTAGACATGTCTCCGTATTTACCGCTATAGATATCTTTTACATCTTGATCTGTAATACTATTAACCCAGTTTAAGTAATCTTGTGTATAGTTATTTTTATCTGAATCCCAGTATTTAAAATCAGACATATTTTTATTATATCCATATGGTTTAATACCTCTAGTACCATCTGCATAAGCAGCAGTATTCTTCTTTATTTTTTTACTTTTCAAAGCTTCTTGCTAATCTAATAATGCCTGATAAGCTATCTAATTATTTCTCTCATTTAGCATCTAACTATTTTCGGCATATATATTATTAGCTTTCTTGTTGCTTTTCTTCATTAATTTCTTTCCCATTTCTGCAAATGTTTTATTTGTTCCTGGAACTTTAATCTTATCACTTAATACTTGAGTTCCAACAGGTACATTTAATAAATTAGAATCTGTAGGCTTACCTTCTTCTGGTATAGAACCTATTGTTCCATCTGGTGTTCTCAACATTTCACCATCATCTAAGTAAGCCATAGTAGATGGTACTACACCACCTTTAGATAAACTTAATTCATTATATCCATTTTCTTGATAGTAATCAGCTGCTACCTATCCAGACATTTGTCTGGCTTGAATACCGTTTTTAATTCTACCAGCTTTGTTACGTATATAACTTTTACTGTGACCGAATAGACCAGCTATTCCTGATGGTAATTCATATTCACCAGTCTGTTCATTAACAGAACCGCCAGAACCTATACTTGAAGTAATACCACCAATAGCTCCACCTATTACTGCTCCCCAAGGTCCACCAATAGAAGCGCCCATTGCAGCCCCAGATCCTATTCCACCTATTACACCAGCTGCTGTAGGTTTCTTTCCACTAGTAGCATTACCTATCATACTACCTACAGCACCAACTCCTTGTGTAACTACATTCGCTTTATCTACTCCACTCATATTACCCCAGTTTGAAATAGCATCAGCACCGAAAGCATATTGAGGAACTCTTTTTAATTTCTTAGTTTTCATATTATAACATTGAATATCTATAAGTTGTTTTAATATAAGGAAGTTTGAATTCTCTATTATCATTACAATCTAACGTGTAATTACAGATTAAATACTTTCCTCTCATTCTTCCAGCATAAGACATATTAGTTTGTTCTTGTTGATCTGGATTCTTCTATTTCTCTCTGCTTATAGGGAATCTAAATGTATCTTCTCTTTGTTCTATTTGTCTCCAATCAATAGGTTCTGTTTCCTAATTCTTAGTACTAAAGTGTATATCTGATATTAAAGTAGGTTTTGTTTCATCTCCAACATCTACAAATTCAGCAGAAAACCACTGATTATCAAATACTTTAGTATAGGCAATATCTTTGTTGACTACAAATCTTACATAAGATATTTTTTCTTCTTTAGTAGTACTATTAACATCATACATGTTATGTAAGTAATAGCAATTATTATTCTTAATAGTAACTAATCTAGTAGAGAATGGGAAAAACCAATTTGGATTATGAGTATAGAAAGATGTAAATACATTTAATTGTTCATTAAATATTAAACATCTATCATATATTCTAAACCACACTTCATTATATTTCTTATCATAAAATGATACAGGGTTTTTCCTAGCATTATCTGGCAGTCTATTTAAATATGTCTGTACTTGTTTTACTTTAGATAATTCGTGAAAATCATTGCTAAGAGAACATATAACATTTTTATCAAAATCGTACCAATATAAAGTAGTTTCAGAATTAGTAATACTCTTATCATTGATAATACTATCTCCATTAAGAGTAACTAAATAATCATATCTAGTAAGTATACCACCAGTACCTAACGTTAATGCTCCAGCATTATTATCAGTAATTAAAGATCTGTCATTTACTGATGCAATACCAACAGCACTATCTTGAAAGAAATATAACTTATTTTTAAATACTTTAAGATTTGTAATAGGTCCATATGTACTATCAGTATCTAAATAGTTAGCAAATTTAAATTTAGTCCAACTATCTGTTTGTTCATTATTTGTTTTTAATTCTGAACAAGTAATCCTATTCATACTCTTAACATCATCTTCAGCATATATAGACTTTTGTATGTAGTTCTTACTAATACTAGTGTTAGAATATGCAGCATTGTATACATACATTGGAGTTTTCTAAGTATACAAAGTATTCATTTGACCTGGATCTGTTAGGAAATAAATATTAGCTTCTCCAGTTTGTGCGTCTCCAGAAGATTCTACTATATCTTGTGAATAATGTTCATCATTTCTATAGTATAGATTAATACTAGACTCTAATGGTATATAAGCTCCAACGTATCTCTTAAAACCATTTCTATCATCAGCATCATTTCTAGTAAATAACATAGTATGAGTATAATCTAATACTCCTAAATATGTATCTCCACCAAAACACATTGCTGCATCATAACCTTCCCAAGATGTTTTAACATAAGTATTAGTACTGTTGTATATAGAATAACTTCTACTCATAAAAGTATTACCACCATATTGTGTAGCATTCTTTTTTATATTAACAAATAGTACAGCATTATATCTGTATTTCCTTAATAGAGGAGTAGTACGAATACCTGTAAAATTACCAGAATATACATCTGGTGCACTAATAGCCAAACATACTCCGTGAGGACCAAGAGCTTCATTAGAACCAATACTATAATTTACAAATCCAAATCTATCAATATAGTCTACTATTTGTTTAGCTTCAAATGCTTCCTGATAAGGAGATATATTGGTTGGTTTAGTAACATCTTTTATTGAAAAAGATTGTCGTAAATTTGAATTATCTTTATGAGCATAATTCTTTCCAAAGAACTAATAATATTTACATATACCACCGCTAAGTCTACTATCGTTTTGCTCAAATCCGTCAAATACTCCACCATCTAGTTTAACAGCTGGAATATCACCATCATAGTCAGAACCTTCTACTACACCACCAAATGGATTTTCAGTTTGATTATTATCATTACGTCCCATTACTTTAGTAAAAGGAATACCTAATCTATAATGTTTGTAATTAGCATCATCGCAATATGTAGCAGAATTAGCACAGTATAACGGAACAATACTCATTCCACTATCAACAATAGAATCTGATTTTTCTTTATTAAAACATATATCTGCACTAACAAAATCAAATATACCATTAGTATCCAATGGATTTATAGCCTATTTTTCTTGCTATACCATTTTATTATCATATATATGATAATAACCTTGTGCAAATGGAGAAATAGAGCCATCTACAAAAGTAGGCATTATAGTAGGTCTTCTATCTATACTACCTAAAGAATATTCAGCTCTATAATCCTCAGTGTTGTTATACCAACCATTAAATCTAATAGTCTTATTTAATAATCCTTGTGTAACTACAGTTCTATCTGCTAATGTTCTATCACATCTTACTATTTCATAAGCTACTACATCAGTAGGAAGATTCTGTACATAAAACATTATACCTAGCGGATGAGATACTAACTCATAATTACCAGATCCATCTACAGTACCACCAAAAGTAAATGGTTCATATCCTTCAATATCAGCAGAAGGGAATCTAATATCTCCAATCCAGTGTACAGGTGAAGGTATATTCTTATTATTATACAATATTATACCATACCTATATACTTCATCTCTTTGATGACTTAAGAAATTAGATACGTAATAAGGGTCACAATAGTTTCTTATTCTAGATTTACCATCACTATTAAATGTATGTACTAATTCTTTTGTTTCAGGACATATTAACTTAATAGTATTATAAGACTTTTTAGATGATGATAAGCTCATACTATATGGTACAAATTTATCACCTTCATCATCAACTACTGGAGTATTATCAGACTCTATTAAATCTGTTATAATAAATCTATAACTAATATTTAAACCTCTACCACCTCTAATAATTCCATTATTATCATATCCAAATGCATATTCATCTGTTGAATTATTAGGATATACCATTGAACTATTCATTGGGTTTATACAATCGTGTTCTTCTGGTATAATTAAATCTGTTTCTGGACTAGTTAGTTCTTGAAAAGTAGTAGTAATATCTTGATTACTTATACTAGAGTTTAATTTAATAATACCGTTGCTATTACATCTATATGCTCTAGCGTCATAATCTACATCCCAAGTTAATTCCTACACATTAGAAGCGAACAATCTATTATCCATCTTTGCTATACTTTTAGCATTAAATTCAAATGGGACAAGATCGTTAAATTCTTCTATACTTAATTCGTTAACGTAACTACTACCAACATCATTGTAATTAAATGTTATTACATTATCCTCAGATTTAGGTAAGTCCAATTCATTAATTACATATATCTTAGGAGTTTGAGTATTGCTAGTATATTGAATACTAATAATTCTTATCTTTTCAAATCTACCATCATTGAACAAAGTAGCTTGTAACATGCAACCTTTATCTGTACTCTCACCTTGTCCATCACCTTTAAATGTTTTAGATGAATTTGAATTGCTAGATGATATAGGTATCATAGGACTTAATGAAGAAGTAGATGTTTCTCCACCATGTACACTGAATAACTGATAACAATATTGTATCATACCAGCTGGTAAATTACCAGATGTCAATTCAATAAACTTAAACGGTGCAATAGTAGAACTAGGTAATAGATCAAAGTAAGTATCATCTTCTATGTGATTAGTTTTATCTGTCTTATATTGAGCAGATATATTAATGCATTTAATAGAAGAAGTGCCATCAGATATATATATCTTGCTTACTTTATCTGACTCATAATTAGTAACGATGGCTACTTTATTAACTAAATTCATTACAGCTGATACTACTAATGTCCAAGTTGGTTTGATACTATTAAAATCAGTTATAGCCCATACATTATTAATATAGGTTCCTTCATACAATTCCATAGTAACTACTATACCACATTCCTCTACTGCCTTCTTTGTAGAATTGTACCATCTGGTTACTGCTGTACCAAGTATATTTTCAGATGCTTCAATACCACCTTCATACTATCTTACATCTTCTATATTCTATAGAATACCTGTAGTACCAGCATTATCTGTAAGTAATCGAATATTTTCAGCCCATCTATACTAGTTATCTGCTAACATAGTAATATCGCTATCAATATTCATACCTCCAATAAATGTATTTACTTGGCTATTTATCTCCATAATCTACTATAATTCTAATTATAAATTTCTTGCCTATCACCGGTTGTACTAAAGAAAGTACGTTCTTCATCTATTTCTGGAATTAACGTATTCCACGTGTACTTCAAATTAGTTAGTTCATCCTGATTAGGCATTAATGATTCAGCGTATGCTTGTTTCCTATAAAAATTATAAGAATTTTTAGCATCTATCCAAAGCTATCTATGTACTTCTCCTTTTATATATTTAATATAAAGAATCTTTTGTGCACAATACCAAAAACAAGCTTCAAAGTATGATTGTACATCAGGCATCATTGGCATACCATCTTCGTCAGTATAGATAGCGTGGTATGATATTTTTGCATATCCTTCTGGGACATTTGAGATAAGATATCCTGGTTTGACATCATATTGTGGCGTATAACTGAAATTAGTACCATTAAAACTAGTGTGCTGTAATCTACCATTTTTGCTACAAACTGTATAATTATTAATTAATGTGCTAAGTGTCTATCTAGTATTAGTATCTTTATTAAGTATTTCTAATGCGTCTTTATCTTTAGTAAGATTATGAAGGTTCTTTACTAATGGTATTAATATATCATCGTGTATAATCATATTACAACAATCACAGTTATCTTTCTTATCATATACACTGAATGTACCAGTACTCTTTTTCATAGGTATCCAACCACCACAATCACATGTAGAGTAAGCCACACTGTTTAATCTTTCTAAGTCACATGGTAACTTAGCCTAATAACCATTGATAGGTATTACTTCTACTTTATGATCTAATTGATTAACAGAACCTATATTCATTAAGGCTTCTCCAATCCATTGACGTATATCTGTAATAGGTATTTCAGTTTCATTTAAACCTAAGTCCGCAATTACTTTAGCAATCACGGCTTTACTACTTGTCATTTTATATATCATGGCTGCTATTCGTAATCGTGAATATTCTGTTTAATTATTTGTGCTAGATGTCTTTTATTAGCCCTAGTAAGTACAATCTAATACTTACTCTTATTAGACACTAGCATGTCCTATTTATTCCAATAAAGTCTATACTTATAAAATCCTGAGTGTTCGTTAAGTAAATAAGTAAGTTTACCTAATTCTTTTGTAGCTTTATAATCTATTCTAAGACTTCTACCATCTAAATGTTTAGGTTGTTTCTTTACTATTTGAATACTACCCATTCTATAAGGTAATTTAACTTCTTTACTTTCTTCTAATAACTAATCTCTTAAGTGATAAAAGTAGTCTGTTACTATCTTTCTATAAGTAGTATAATCTATATCATATACTGTATCTGGTTCTATACTACTTAAGTAATGGTTATAGAATGAAGGTATAGTATAAGAAACTGTTTTGTTAGCTGATTTATTTAATTCATTCATCGTCTTATACTTCTATTAACATTCTAATTCATCACATTCTAAGTATCATCTTTACTATCATTAGTAGTATCAGATACTTGCTATCTCATAGTTAAGAAATCCTTAGTAAAGATTAACTACTTAACTGTACCCCACATATAAGCTGGTAATGGATATTCATCCTTATCTGGATCATAACACAGTTTGTCTTCAGTAGGATCTTCAGCAATTATTTCTACATCAACATATTCTAACTAGTTAGCATCACCTTCTACATATATCCTATTACCTTTAACATATGCAATATAATCTTTGCAAGTGTACTTTCTATATCTCTAGAATTTCATCTTAGTTTCAGAACCTAATTGAATAATGTTTCCATAGGCATCCTTTACTGTTATTACTGAAGTAGTAAGTTTAGTACCAAGTAAAGTCGGTAATTCTTTATCTCCTTGGTATTCTGCATGGCCTGGGTCTTCTTCTATTTTATCCAAATGCATGCGTATAGTCTAATAGAAGATCTAGTCTAATTGCTCCCCCTTATCTAACTTCTGTTTTAATAAGTAAGCTCGATAGGTTTTAATCCACAACATTATCTAATATCTACTGAGCTTTTCACTCTCAGCAATCTAGTTGTTTCTAGCTTCTAATAGAATATCATCAACTAATTCGTTAAGTGACATATTTATTAATTTTTAATTTTCCAATATAATCTGCCGCATCTTCTGCTATATTTTATAGCAGCTTGAATATTGGCTTGATTCAAATTTAATTCTCTAGCAGCACCTCGGATACTAATATACTCTGTTTCTTTACCAGCACTATCAATACTTATTATTTTCTTACATCTGCTATTAGTAGTTCTTTGTTTAAAAGCTCTTCTACTAACTAGATTATTATAGTTCATATTATATTGTTCTGTACACCATTCTAAGTTATTGATGTTATTATTTAATTTGTTTTCATCAATATGATTAACTTGTGGTAGATTATATTTATTTTCTATAAAAGTTTTAGCTACTAATCTGTGAACTGATATACTTTTAGTCTTTTTATTAATACAAATAGGAACTGTTAAATAACCACACATATTTTTTCTAGCTTTTAATACTTTACCTGGTCTCACATAACTAAATCCTTTACAATATGCATGCGCGTTTTGATAATCATTAACAATTATCAATCTATCTTTACTTCTTATTCTACCTAGATTGCTAGCTTGATAGTAATTTTCATATCCGGGTATATCTTTCCAAATCTCTTCCATATTTACTAACTTTATGCTAACTTATAATAAAGAGTGTATAAGAAGCCGTTAGCTAGCATTCATAGGTAGCTACTCCTATTTATCTTATACACTCAATTTATAAACGCAAAATAATAATATTTGTATTTATTACACCTAAAAGGAATACATTGATTCTTTTTTTTAATAGCTGTTCTTATAAGCACACATAATAAAAAAGGTAGACTTTTTAGTCTACCTTAAATATCTTTTATTTTATTGGAGCTGGTACATTAGGCATAGGCGGCATTGGTGGTTTTGGGAACCCTCCCATAAACATCTTCTTAGCATCTTCTATCATCTTCCTAATATCAGCTACATCATTCTTTAAATCATTTATTTCTTTACTATTATCAACAGTATTAGTTACTGTAGGAACTTCTACTTGTGCTTCTAGTTGATCTAGAATATCTTTACACTTCTCCATTTCTTCATCGTACTTACTTGCTGCTTCTTTTTTAGCTTTGAATTCGTTGTAGTTCTATCTAACCATATTAGCTATTTCTTCTTTGTTGGTAGCAACAGTAAGTCCTATAGAAGTATCGTTGATTATTGAACGTTCAGCTGGTACTGATAGTTTCTTAGATTCTCCATTACAACTAATAAATACATCGACTAATTTACGTCTGTTCTATCCTGGTATTGGAAACTAACCTTGCGGCAAAGCTTCATCATAAGGATTTGAAACCTAGGTAATAGAACCAAGACTATAAACAGTAGTCTTTTTAAAAGTTCCTAGAACTTCCAATACGTGCACGTGATCTCCTATTTTTAATTGACTAAATAACATAATTGAATTGGTTTTAGTAGGGCTACCTTTTACAGTAGCCCTAAGTTTTTTATTAAGCAGCTGGTGCTACAATATGATTTATAGTCTGAAATACTCCAGTACGTTTATCTTTGTACTAAAATTTTTTCAGGTTCGTACATAGTTCTCATAAATTTTGATTAAATTAATATCTTGATATTCTTCTTTCATACATAGGTTCATATCTATGTATTCTTTCCTCTTCACGTTCACGATCTAAATATTCATCGTCTTCGTCATAGTCATAACCGTAGCGAGTCATTCTTCCTCCTCTACCTCTTCCACGTCCTCTACCACCACGAGCATAACGATACTCACGCTCTTCATCTTCATCGTCTTCAAGCATTAACATCGTCTTAGCTTCTTTGCGCAATTTATCACACATGATATAGCAATAGTAATACCACATCTTTCCTTCTTCTATATCTTTGTCATTCAACCAAGCTTTTGCCAGTTCTACAAAGTACTTAATGTGATCGCTACTTGTCATAGTAACAACTGCACGATAATAGTCTGAACGTATCATGTTGAGAGCAACGTACCAATCATACTTGTTGTATTTCTCACCTTTCAGATTGATTCCGTACTGGTTAGCGATTGAAGTAGTTTCTTCTAAACTCCAATGTTCTCCACGAGAGCCATCTTCGTTTTCCATCTTTGAGACTGCTTTTAGTGCACATTCTTCATTAAAGTGTGGACCATACATAGCCTCATGACGCTCTATTTTCAGTCTTTCTCTCATTGCATTAATTGATTTAATTATTCGACTTATAAAGTTCATTTTGATAAATCTATTATTCTAGTATTTTCTACATTGATTAACTTGTTACTGTTATCAATTTGGTACTTATAAATAGTTCGTTTTTTAAAATCAAAGTGAAGGAGTCGCTAGAACCAATTCTTATAATTACGCTTATATTCTTTTTTAGTATGAATAAATAGTGATTGTGTATTGCGAATGTCGATACTATGTGTTAGGAGCGTATCTCTTTTATTTATTATGATTGATGTCAAATTGTTTGGTTTGATTTCCACTTTAAAGTCAGTTGATCTAACTACTACTGTAGTATCATGTACTACTTTCTACTCCTATATCTGTACCTATTTCAACTCCTTCTCTTTGATCTTTAATTTCTTTACTGTAGCATGTACTTCTTGTATCAAGCTATCTTTGGTTTCTTTAAATTCATCTAGAGTAAGCTATAACACTCTATTATCATTCTTCTACTATGTTGCTAGCTATTCATAGTAAAGATAGTTATTAGTTACTCTATCTATTTCTTTATTCTTCTTATCTAGCTAGTTATTCTAATAAAAACAAATGGCAGCGAGAATCGTAATGATAATCACTGCCATTGCTTTGTAATTCCTTTTAAACCAACCGATAATGTTACTTGTTAATCTTTTTGCTAGACTTATCAGTATTGGTATCATTTGTAATAGTATTTTGTTCTTCTAAGATGTCTGTTATATCTACATCTAAATATTTTTCTGCTTTCGACTTTATAATCTTTGTGAAGAGTCTTGTAACTAATGAATTAGGTTTTAATGCTTTCCTAGATTCTAATAATGATATTATTTCTGCAAAACATACTGCTCCTGCTGCAACTTTAGCTAACACCAGATCGGTATATGTCATAAATATAAACTTATCTAATAAAGTAAATCCAGCTATCATTACAGCTGCAAATCCTAGTTTCTCAATAGTAGACCAGAACTTACCAGATTCAAAGTAACTATTATTGGTTACTTGTCTACATACTTTATATCCATAGATTAAGTCTAATATTATGAATAGAAATGACACACCTATTAATGGTGCAGCTGGTGCTAGTATAGTCGCTATACCTGTTAGCCAACCTACTATAGATTGATATCCATTAGCAAATATACGTCTTGCAAGATTCATTATATATAAACTTCTACTCAACACAACTTAAAATAATTTTATCTGAAATAAAAATGCTAGTCAATATTTATTACTGCTAGCATATGTTAAAGTCTCTGCAATTATATAACTATAACGTACTCATTATTCGTATGTTCTATTTCCCTTACGTATATCCAGGTAATCTAATAGCTCTTTATGTTTAATAGTTTTAGTAAGTAAAGAATAACAGTTAGCGTGTTTAAACCATCCTATGTAACTAGCCATCTTTCTTCTATAATATTTATAGTTAGTACTTCTTTTATTCAGTTTGGCATTCTTCTTACAGTATTTTTTCTTTAATACTTTTCTAACTAAAGTAAAGTTGCGATATATTTTATATCCAACAAAATCTATACTTCTACTTTCTACTGGGAATACCTGATAATTATTCTTTAACTATAGTTTTAAGTTATCTTTTAAATACTACTTTATATCTCTAAGTAATGTCTACAAAGACTCTTTATCTTTATAAAGTATTACTATATCATCTGCATATCTATAATAGTACTTTATGTTTTTATCTTCTTTAACCCAATGATCAAAGTAAGATAGATACAGATTAGCAAAGAACTAAGATAAGTAATTACCAATAGGTACTCCATCTGATGAATCTATTATCTCATCTAGTAACTATAATAGTTCCCTATCTGATACTTTTATTCTAATTATCTATTTTAATATATCGTGATCTACTGAAGGATAAAACTTTCTAATATCTATTTTAAGACAGTATTTAGTATTCTTTCTATCTTTTAGATCATGCTATATCTACCTAAGAACTTTGTGAATTCCTCTTTTCTTGATACAACTATAAGTCTAAGGTATCATCTAATTAATCCACAAAGGTTCCATTATATTCATAATGGCGTGATGTACTATACGATCTGGAAAGTAAGGTAGTTTAAATATTATTCTTTCTTTAGGTTCATATAACTTAAAAGTAAAATATTCAGAAGTTTTATAAGTATGATTGATTAACATATCTTGTATCTACTTACAAAATCCTTCTATATCTTCATCTACTTTTTTTACATCATCTCTGTGAGTTTTATTCTTTCTAGCATTGTGGTGAGCTAGTTTTATATTTTCTAAATCTGTTATCTTCTAATATAAATTCTTAAATTTCTTCATAGTCTGAAATTACAAAGAGCTTTCGATATTTCACTACTAACCCTTAATAAATTATTTATATTTTTTACCAAGTGGTAAGGTCCTTCTCAGTAGTTGGCTATTATATGATAAACTGAAAATATTATGATACGCAATTTCATTGAACTGATATTAGCATTGGAATTACTAACCTCATTATTGGAATTAAGATTGAATAGACCTGCTTTGCTGCTATTGTCAGAGTTACTACTTTTTTACTTAAAACTAATAATGCATACTCGTTCTAATTCTAGAGAAGCAACCTGTGGGTATTACTTAACTATACCGTATTGCATAATTAAGTCATTACTCCGCCCACGGGAGATATGTTAATCGAGAACCGATAT
>ULOQ01043989.1_pt1 | contig 96775 bp, 73 predicted proteins | sample 1952741 | NCBI WGS metagenome assembly ULOQ01 (sample SAMEA4835608, study PRJEB28245) | human gut metagenome | biome: gut microbiome; material: fecal sample | place: Denmark | collected 2008
TGTCAATGTCGGTCAATGATGCGGCTTCACCGCTGCATGAGTTCGGAAGGCCCAAAGTGATCAGGACGACATCTGAATTGCGTGCTGCGGCAACTGCTTTGGCAATGCCTCCGTCGATAGGACTGAAGAAGTCGCAGCCACGTTCGCAGACTACATTGCTGAACCTGGCCTTAAGTCCCTCGAAGAAACTTACAGCATTCTTTGAACTCACGAAAGCGTTCCAAGTGCCGAGCATTTCGCTGCGGGAATCTGCAGCCGGTCCTATCAATGCTATTCTTGCGTTCTCCTTAAGCGGAAGTATGTCATTCTGGTTCTTGAGCAGGACCATCGAGCTTCTGGCGACCTTGCGGGACGCTTCCATGTATTCCGGAAGGCAGGTTTCCTTGTCCCATCTGCCTTCTCCTCCATAGCGGAACGGGTCGTCTAACAGTCCGAGCTTGGATTTTATGTTCAGGACTTCCCTGCAGAGCCTGTCTATCTGTTTTTCGCTCACGCGGCCTTCTTTTACCAGTTCTTCAGCATACTTGTAGTAGTCGCCATCTACCATGTCCATGTTGAGGCCTGCATTCAATGCCAGTTCTGCCGCTTCCTTTCCGTCTGCCGCTACTCTATGTTTTACCATTTCATTGATGGCATTGTAGTCTGAAACTACAAAACCTTTGAATCCCAATTCGTTGCGGAGAATATCTGTGAGCAGCCACTTGTTTCCGCTGACAGGAATGCCGTCGAAGTCATTGAAAGAGGACATTACGCTCAATGCTCCGGCCTCGATTGCTGCCTTGTAGGAAGGAAGGTAGCGGTCGCGGAACATCATCTCGGACATGTCCACGGTGTTGTAGTCTCTTCCTGCCTCAGGTGCGCCATAAGCGGCAAAATGCTTCACGCATGAGAGGATGGTGTTTCCGGCGGAAAGGTCATCTCCCTGGTAGCCGCGAACCATGGCTGCCGACATCTGGCCTGAAAGGTAAGGGTCTTCTCCGGAGCCTTCAGACACGCGTCCCCAGCGTGGTTCCGCTGAGACGTCGCACATTGGTGAAAATGTCCATGCCAAACCGAATGCAGATGCTTCTGCGGCGGAAATTCTTGCCACTTTTTCTGCGGCTTCAGTGTCCCAGGAGCATGATATTCCGAGATTTTCAGGGAATCCGGTCTTTGCTCCGTGGATGATGTCATGTCCGAAAAGGATAGGAATTCCGAGACGTGAGCTATCAACGGCAAGCCTCTGATATTCAATGATCTCTTCAGGATTCCAGACATTGAGAAGCGAGCCGCACATGCCTTCTTTGATTACACTCTTCACATCGACAGGGCTTCCGTCCGGTCCTGTGACGTCGGCATTTGTCGGTACGAACTGGTTCAATTGTCCGATTTTTTCAGCGAGAGTCATCTTGGCCATCAGTTTGTCCACTCTTGCGTCATTGGCATCTTTCTCTTTGCATCCTGCGCAGAGTGCCAGCGCAGTTAAGATCAGTAGCGTCTTTTTCATATAGTTGTTTCTTTAACCTGATAAAGTTAGTAATATTCAGGTAATAAATGGGAATTCTTTGCAAGTTTTTTATGATGACGGGAAAGTTTTCCCCCTGACCCGAAAGTGCCATTAGATGATGCTGGCCGTTTCTTAGGAAGCTGCCATATACGAAAAGAGACCAACCCTTTTGGGTCAGCCTCTCGACTTATAATCAATATTGAGGTTTTACAACGCTCGATATGAAGGATTATTCAGTGAAAGATGCAACGTCCTCCTTGCATGTAGGAACGACCTCGAGTTTCTCCTTATATTTTTCGATAACACCCTTGATGTCACCAGAGAAGTTCTTCTTGATGGACAATGTCCCGAAGTCTGCAGTCTTTGTGAGGTAAACAGTTACATCCGTACCCTTGACGCCCTTGAAGATGGTGTTGCCCTTCTTGTCGGCATCATACCAGACAGTGGCATCTTCAGGAGAGGTAACGTTTTTGACCTTCACATACTGTCCCATGTAGTCATTGAGCTGATCATCATTGATTTCAGGGACCTTGATGTCCACTTTCTCGGACTTGACATAGATGGTTGCGCCTGTGATGGTGCGGAGTTTATTTGAAATAGTCAATTTTGCGGTATTAAGTCCGATGATAACCTTGGTACCTACAGCAATCTTGTCGTTGCCGTCCTTCACGATGATTCCTGAATGAACCTTGCCGGTATTGTCGATGATAGAGAGGGCGCCCTTGAGGTTGCCGTGCTCATTGTTTGCAGCTACATATCCCTTGAAGCCTACGAGGTCTTTGAGGACGGTACCGCTGCTCATTTCGTCGAGTCTAGCATTGAGGGCCTCTACTGTAAGAGCTGTGTTCTCATCCGGTTCTACTTCCTCAACAGCAGGTTTCAAGATTGTAGCCATTGTGTTGGCATAGCGGATTTCGCTGCCGGTAGCACCTACGAGGTATCCGGTTACGATAATCTCGGCCTTGTCATACTTGGAGATATAGAATTCAGTGTTAGGATAAGAAACTGCAGCCTGAACTTTGTCGGTGCCTGCGATTTCCACGTTGTAGTGCCACTGGTAAATCTCGTCCTGAACAGACTTGAGAGTACCTCTGTATGTAACGTACTTGATGGTAGGATTCTGGACATAAGCCTCAAAATCAGCAGCTTTCATCTCCTGTGGCTTAGGCTGTGAAACAGCGCTGCTGCCGAGTACGACAATCTCTGAAGAACCATCGAACTGCTTCATTCCGCCGAATTCTGTGGTAGGACCTTTTACAGTCACATTGTCGCCGATTTTGTTTTCGTGGCCCTTCTTGAACACGAGGATTATGCCTGTGTTGTCCTTTACGAGGAAGCCTTTGGTGTGAGTTGCAACTACCTGTCCCTTGATCTTGTAAAGCTTGTCAACAGGTTTGCTGATGACGTCTGCGATGGTAGAGATAGGAGTCTCGACTACTTTGCCGAATTCGACGAGCTGGCCGCCTTTGCCTTCGGTAAGGAGTACGTCATCGAGTCTGTTGGTGCTGAAGCCCTTGGCTGTGAACTTGATATAGAGCGTCTTGGTGCCTGCAGGCAGGGTGAAGTCAGCTGTTGCGAGTCTCCATTTTCCTGTCCTGTCATCTTCCACTCCACCGAAATCATAATCGAGAGCCGGTGCCCATACGTTGCCGTCCTCGGAGAGGAATACCTCGAAATTGGATTTGATGAAGGTGTTGGCAGCTCCCTGTGAGTAGTACTGGGCGCCGAATGTGAGTCTCAAGTTCTCAGAAGGAACAGCGATCTTCTCGATAGTGAAGTGGTTAGGTCTTTCTGCAGAACCGCCGAAGAAGAGGTTGTTGTTACCTGAGCCGTCGTATGTGGCAAGGAAGCCTTTTGATGCCTGGTTGGTACGCACTGACATCTCCTTAAAGCTGTATGTGACGTTTTCAACACCTGAACCTTTCTGGTTCTGCCATCCGTCGAACTGGTCGAGCCAAGGCCAGCCCTTGGTTGTGCCGTATTTCTCAGCGTTCTGAACAGCAATCTCTTTGTCGAATGTGTTGTAGAAGATTGCGCCTTCCGGGATAGGCTCCTGGTATTCTCCGTTGTCAACGACTTCTACAGGAATGATGTACATGAAGGTCTTGTATGAACCGAAGAGCCATCCTGAGATTGTCAATGAGTGTCCGTCGTATTTGCTCTTAAAATCATCAGTCATGTAGTCGAGGCTACCGATATTGTCGGTACCGTCGATTTCAAGGTTGGCATAATTTCCTGCAACTCTGAGAGTTCCGTCAAGTTTTACATACTTGATTTCAGGTGCGCCCATGTAGGCATCTACATCTGAGCCTTTGAACTCAGCAGGTTTCGGCTGGGTGTAGTTGTACTCCCATGTCTTGATGATTTCAACACCTTTTGCGAACTGGCGGAGTCCGTTTCTCATGGTAATTGTACCAGAGACGCTCACCATGTCGCCGACCTTGAAACTGTGGGCCTCTCCAATGTAGGCGTAGATGCAGTCAGTAGGTTTTGTGGACTGGAACTCCTGGAGGATGAGTCCCTGTGCATTGGCGGCTACCACGGTAAGGCACTGGAGGTCAGTGAATGATGTCCCCTCTTCTGCCTTGTTGACATCAGCAAGTGTTGTAGGGTTTGTTTTCTCCGGCTTGTTAGCAAACGGATCATTCGGAGTTTCTTCTTTACAAGAAGCGAGTGAAATGACAGTGGTCAAGGCTACTGTTGCCTTGAGGGCTGCTTTCCAAAATGAATGTGTCATACGAGTTTATAAAAAATAATAAAATGTTTTTGTCAATGTCTTGTGCACAATAAAACACTTCCGGAGGCGAAAGGCGTCTAGAAGTGTTATTTTATTGTAATGCGGAAGCGGCAGGATTCGAACCTGCGAACCGCTTAAGGGCGGTCAACTGTTTTCGAGGCAGCCTCCTTCAGCCACTCGGACACGCTTCCTGTTATTTTATTGGGACTCTGTCCCAAACTATCTCAATCCCCCCGACCCCGTTTTCAACGGTGCTCAGCATTTCCCCTGGGCGCGCCGCATCGCCCGATAGCATTTTGCTTCCATAAAAGTTTACTTTTTTGGTAAACTTTTTTCAGGACGACACAAGTGGTGCATCGCGTAATTATCTGATACTCAGAGGTTTAACTGATTTCAGAGTTGTGAAAATTACTACTCTGAAATCAAGCAAGTCTTTGATTATCAGCGTTTTATAGGTTGCGCATCTCTGGAATCTGACGTGCTCCCACCATTCAAATCAGGTGGTTCCACTCTGGAGTTGGGTTATCCCACTCTGGAATCGTGCGACTCCACCTCTGAGGGCCCTTCTACCACCGAATCCGAACTGCCACACAGGAACCCGAGTCGTTCCACATCAGGAATCCGATCTGTCCCACCACGGAATCCGAGTGGTTCCACATCAGGAATCGGGCTATCCCACCACTTAATCCGGCACGCAACCTGAAATCGCAGCGCGAATATACGGCATCTCGACAGATTTAACAAGTTTTTCTGCAAGATTCAGAAAAGCAAGACCGTCAGGACGGGACTACAGGGAGGCAGGCTCGCCAGCATCGCCATTCTCGCGGATGCTCTGGACGATAGGAATCTGGCCAAGAAGCGGAACTTCATATTTCTCAGCCATGGAAGGTGCCATATACGAAAAAGCCCCTCACTTTCGTGAAGGGCTTTCAGGCGGTGCGGATGGGGCTCGAACCCACGACCTCGGGCGTGACAGGCCCGCATTCTAACCAGCTGAACTACCGCACCGTGTTCTGCTGTGTTTGAGGTTTTTCTCAAACGCGAATGCAAAGATAGGTATATTTTCCGGACCTGCAAGCGTTTTGTGTAAAAATTTTCAAAAATTTCGATATAAAACGATACTTGCCGGAAACGAAAAAAAACGGGCAGAATCGCTTCTGTCCGCTTTTCCCAGCATTTTATCAAATGGAATTATTTGATTTCGATTACTTTATGAGTATGTTCAGGCTCAACCTTGACGACCTTAGGGATATTGACCTTTAATACACCGTGCTCGACCTGAGCATTGATCTTTTCCCTGTCGGCATCCTCTGGCAGAAGCATTGTCTGCTGGAATTTGCTGTATGAGAATTCGCGACGGAGGTAATGACCGTGTTTCTTCTCATCATTGTTCTCCTGTTTCTTTTCCATATTGATTACAAGGTCTCCGTTCTCATCGAGAGAAACTTTGAAATCATCCTTGGTCATGCCAGGAGCGGCGAGCTCCAAGTCATAACTGTGTTCGTTTTCTAATACGTTGATGGCCGGAGCGGTAGCATTTGATTTCTCCATCCAGTCATTGTCAAAGAAATCATTGAACATGCTTGGTAACCAATTCTGGTTATACATTCTTCTTGAAGGTACCATAATATAAATCTCCTATTTTTAATTTCGTTTAACTTTCCCGGACCTCGGACCCTTTCGGATCCTGTGCCGGTTCTTTGTCTGGTCTTTCGACCGGACGCCTTAGTTTATGGCAATCTGCATACCATTGTGAAAAAAGTTCTAAAAGAGGACAAAATGTCGTGTATATGGACAAAGTGGCATTGATTTATTGCCAAAATGTCCGAAAGCCGCATTGTCTTAAATTGGAATATGTAGTAAAAGATGTATATTTGCAAATTCGGTTTGTCGGAAGGAGCACACGTGCCGAAGGGCTGTGCCAATGACATTGACCGAAGCTTCAAAACGGGAGTGAATATGCCTGACAACGGAAATATCATAATTAAGGGGGCCAAGGTCAATAACCTCAAGAATGTGACGGTGGAGATTCCGCGCAACAAGTTTACCGTGGTTACCGGAATTTCGGGCTCCGGAAAATCTTCATTGGCCTTCGACACATTGTTCGCGGAGGGACAGCGGCGTTTTGCGGAGAGTCTGTCCTCTTATGCGAGGCAGTTTCTCGGCAGGATGAGCAAGCCGGACGTGCAGGCTATAGAGGGGATTCCGCCTGCAATAGCGATAGAGCAGAAGGTCAATACGAGGAACCCGCGCTCCACGGTTGCCACGACCACTGAGATCTACGATTATCTGAGGGTGATATTTGCCCGTATCGGAAGAACGTTCTCGCCGATAAGCGGGGTAGAGGTGAAGTGCCATAGTGAAAATGACGTCATGGCTTTCATAATGGGCAACGCCGAACCGTCAGCCGTCTATCTTTTGGCGGAAATAGGCTGGGATTCGCGGGCGGACAAGACCGAGTTGCTGCTATCCCTGAAGGAGGAGGGCTATTCGAGGCTGTTTTCCGAGACGGAAGGGCAGATGCGGATCGATGATGTCATACGGGGCGCCGAGGCGGGAGAGTTCCCGACCGGTCTGTTGCTGATGATAGACCGTATGAAACTGCCGGCCATCAAGAACGGTGTCCCGGTCCCTGAAGGATCCGTGTCAATGTCCCTGAGCGAATGGGAAGATATCAAGACGCGTCTGCATTCTTCTATCGCCACCTGTTTCAGCAAAGGAAACGGGACAATGTACGTGAAGATTGACCTGGGCGGCGGCAAATCATCTTTTCAGAAATTTGTTGACCGGTTCGAGGCGGACGGCATGACTTTCCGCAAGCCGGACGAATATATGTTCAGTTTCAACAGCCCGTTGGGGGCCTGTCCTGTGTGCGGCGGATTGGGAAAAATCATTGGCGTAAGCGAGGACCTGGTGGTGCCTGACAAGACATTGAGCATATACGACGGGGCTATCGCCTGCTGGAAAGGGGATAAAATGGGCTGGTTCAAGGATCATCTGGTCAGTCTTGCCGGCAAATATGGTCTGAGAATTTTCGAACCGTACTGCAACCTCACTGAGAAAGAGAAGGCATTGATATGGGACGGGCACAAGGCTGCGACTGAGGAGGATTCTGTCATCGGTATCAATGAATTTTTCAAATGGGTGGAGGCGAACCGGTATAAAATCCAGTACAAATATCTGCTGAGCCGTTTTTCCGGAAGGACGGTCTGTCATGAATGCAAGGGCAGCCGGCTCAGGAAAGATGCCTTGTACGTAAAGGTGGGCGGAAAGAATATCCACGAGCTCCTGAGCATGAACGTACATCAGCTGATGGACTTCTTCAAGAACCTGAAACTGACTGAGTATGAGAACTCTATCGTGAAGAAGGCGGTTTCGGAAGTCACATCTCGACTTCAGTACATCTCTGACGTGGGGCTGGGTTATCTGACATTGAACCGTGCCAGCAATACTCTCTCCGGCGGTGAAAGCCAGCGTATCAATCTGGTAACTGCGCTCGGCAGTTCTCTGGTCGGGTCAATGTATATTCTCGATGAACCGAGCATCGGCCTGCATCCGAGAGATACCGACAGGCTCATAAGCGTCATCAAGCGTCTCCGTGACATCGGCAATACCGTAGTCGTCGTGGAGCATGATGAGGAGATAATCCGCGCGGCCGATATGCTTATCGATATGGGACCTTTGGCCGGGGTCAATGGCGGTGAGGTCGTGTTCCGCGGACCGGTGGACGATAACCTGACAGAGGAGCAGATTTCCGCGTCAATGACGTTGCAGTACATAACAGGCCGCCGCAAGATGCCTCTCCGGGCCAAGCGTCCGTGGACATATTATGTAGGCGTGGAGGGCGCCATGGAGCACAATCTGAAGGATATCAATGTCAAGTTCCCTCTCGGGGTGCTTACTGTGGTGTCCGGTGTCAGCGGTAGCGGCAAGTCTTCGCTTGTCGGCGATGTGCTCTATCCTGCCGTGTACAGGCATCTGAACCAGACGGGTCAGCAGCCGGGCATATTCCGTCATCTCACCGGCAATCTGGACAGGATTTCATCGATCGAATATGTGGATCAGAACCCGATAGGGAAGAGTTCCCGTTCCAATGCCGTCACCTATCTGAAGGTATATGACGATATCAGGAAGCTGATGAGCGAGCAGCAGTTCGCCAAGGTCAATGGCTTCACGCCGTCATATTTCTCATTCAATCAGGACGGCGGACGATGCTCGGAGTGCCAGGGTGAAGGGTTTGTTCATATCGGAATGCAGTTTATGGCTGATGTGACAATGGTTTGCGAGGCTTGTGGCGGCAAACGGTTCAAGCCTGAAATCCTGGAAGTGAGATACAATGGAAAGAATATCGACGATATCCTGAATATGAGCGTGGACGAGGCCATAGCGTTCTTCGGCGCGCAGAAGGAGGCTGCAGCTAAAAGCATAGCCAAGAAACTTCAGCCTCTCGTGGACGTCGGCCTCTCCTATATCAAGCTCGGTCAGAGCAGCAGCACATTGTCAGGCGGTGAAAGCCAACGTATCAAATTGGCATATTTCCTCTCGATGAACGATGCTTCCGACAAGCCGTCTGCCAAGAAAATAATGTTCATATTCGATGAACCTACCACAGGCCTGCACTTCTTCGATGTGGAGAAATTGCTCAAGTCATTCGATGCTCTCTTGGCAAAAGGCCACTCCGTAGTGGTTGTGGAGCACAATATGGACGTGATCAAAGCCGCAGACTGGGTAATAGAGCTCGGTCCTGACGCCGGCGACTTTGGAGGTGAAGTCGTATTTCAGGGCACGCCTGAGGACCTCGCCGCCAAAGGCCGCACCTACACTGCCAAGTATCTCAAGAAAATGAAGGGCTAACCGCTTGAGAACCTGAGATACAGGCGTTTGCCGCTTATGAACTGCGTGAGTCTTACAATATAACTGCACTTGGCGATGCTTTCCGTGATTTCAGTTGAGTCAATGTCCTTTCCCGTGGCGAGGCTGATCTCGTAGCGAATGTTCTGGAATGTGCTGTCCGTGGTGATCGCAATCCCTGTCGCGTCTTTATGGTATGTGGCTCCGTCATCGGAACTGATATCTACGGTGAACCCTATTGTTGAGGTAAACTCTTGTCCGTCAGAGTATTTCCTGTATTTTATGCTCGAGACGTCAATCTCACCAGACTGGTTTGACGAGGTTATGGCAATGCTGTCTTGCGCACATGACAACCTGTAACTGATATCCGTCAGAGGTGGCAAGACCTTTACTTCCGCAATCACTGGCTCATCGTATCTGTCAAATGCCTCCATCGGGAGATTCCATGTGTATATCCGGTTCGGCAGCAGAGCAGTGTTTCCCGGAACGGCATAAACGTACCACCCGGAGTCCGACTCTATCTGAAATGCAAGTCCTTCATAATCAAGCGGCGGCATTACTATATAATAGTTTTCCTCTTCACCGGTCCCGCTCCCGGCCACCGGTGCGCCAGTAGCCGCGTAGCCTCTGCTCTCTTTCGAGCAGGTCTTCGTATCTGCTCCGTCACTTGCACAATCCAATTTCAGGGTGCGGCCTATCTTGAAGCCGTCACTTTTAGTGCTTTCCCAAGTTATGACACCGTCAGCGCCCATCTGTCCTGTAATTCCGCCTATATCCCTATAGGCTCCTGCACTTATATTTCTTATGGCCGCAGGCTTGCCGGTCTTGTCAATGCAGTGCAGCCGCAGTCTCACGATGCTGCAGATTCCTGAAAACTCCAATGAGTTGCCTGTAGAATGTGCGGCCATCGGATACAGCAGCCTGTCTTTGCTCTGCTCCGCCGGCATGGTGAAAACACCTTGAAGCCAATGACTGTCAGGATAGAATCCAAGATAACTGTCAGACGCATTCAAGCGACGGTTCCCTTCTAAGGACTTGTCGAAGACAAACCGTGCTGAAGCAGTTCCGGAATCCTCTGTGATATAGATGCTTTCTCCTCTGTCATCCATAATCCTGATCCTGTCACCTGTTTCCCAATAAACCGGAATATCACCGGCTGAGTTCATATCCGTACAGACTTTAGTCGTGCTTGCGGGGAGACAGATTCCTGCAGAAAACATTATTGATGCCTCCTCCAGTGTGGTTTCCGTTTGTCTGCATCCGAGCAGGAGCAGAACTATGGTAAATTGTGATAATAGTCTCTTCATCAGTAGCTTACGATATTAGTGTATGAAGGAAGTTGTGACTGGATGTCAGCGGGGACGACATTGTCTTTCGCGTATAGCGTAAGACCTGCCGGTACACTGGAGAACAGCCTGCTCATTGAGATACCGTCCTGGATGCCTGTCATATCCATCCGGAGAGTTTTCAGATTTATGCAGCTGGCGAACATAAAGGTCATGTCCGTCACCTTGCTGAAGTCGAAACTACTCAAATCAAGATCCACCACGCGGGTATTGCTGAACATGGAGTATATTTTTTCGACATTCGTGGTGCAGAAAGATGACACGTCTATACTTTCCAGTGAAGTGCATCCTTGGAACATCATCTGCATATCAGTAGCGCTTTCCGTATGGAATCCGCTCAGATCCAGAGTCTTCAGCTTTGAGCATTCGAGAAACAGATAGCTTATGTCTTTTGCCCCGCTTGCGTCGAAATCTTCAGAGACAAAGGACTCGAGAGAATAACAGCGTTCAAACATTGAATGCAGCATGCAGTCAGGTCCGCATTTGAATTTTCTGATAGTCAGAGATTTGAGCGCGTCGCAATTCGCGAACATATAGTAACAGCTCTTGAGTTTCGGTGATATCATGTTTTCGATTGCAAGTTCTCTTACGTTGAAGCAGTTGTGGAACATCTCACGTCCGTTTTCAAGATTTGAAAAATCAAATCCGGACAAGTCCAGAACCTCGGCTCCACAACGGGCAAACATGAAATCCATACTCTTGACAAGTGGCGTCCTGAATCTGGAAATATCCAAAGAGTTCAGCTTCTTGCAGTTGTAGAACATGTAGCTCATGGTAGTCGCCTTGTCTGTACGGAAACTGCTTATGTCCAGTGATTCAAGCTTGATGCAGTCATTGAACATGCCTGAAAAATAGAGGGAAGCATCGGTGTTGAAGTTTCTCAAATCAAGCTGTGTGAGTTCTTTGCAACTTGAGAACATGTAGCTCAAGTTTGTGACTTTTTCTGTCGAGAAATTCGAGACGTCAAGTGACCTGAGCTGTTTGCATCCATTGAACATCGCTCCCATACTGGTGACATTGTCCGTCTTGAATCCGGAAACATCCAGCGACGTGATAGTCTCACATCCGCCAAACATGTTGTTCATGTCCTTGACATTGCGCGTGTCAAATCCTGTCACGTCCAGTGCTTCCAGATTTCTGCAGAAGCTGAACATGGACTCCATGTTCTCGGCGGAATCCGTGCGGAAACCGTCAAGGGCTATTGTGGTCAGGTTTGTGTCCCATCCGAACAGATAGGACATGTCCTTTACTGCCGAAGTCTCCAGTTTGTTTATATCCAGATGGATGAGAGAAGAGCAGTCATAGAACATCTTATGGATGTTGACCAGATTGACAGTGTTCAGTTTCTTCTCCGGAAAAATTACATATGCGAGTTTCCAGCAATTGTCGAATGTGCAGTCCATACTTGTAAACGGAAGCGGATTCAGATGCGAAAGGTCTATTCCTATAAGGTATTTGTGGGTTTCCATATACCTGTTGTCCTGCATCAGACGGTCCAGTGTCTTGGCATCATGGTTCAGCCATAGAATCGCTTTGTGCTTGCCCTCAGTTTGGAATCTGTGATAAAAGCTCTTATAGGGACTTGAATATTTATCATACTCAAAACTGATTTCAGTACCGTCATCATATAGGATACCCTTGAGGTTGTCCAGATGAGAGGTACATATCGGTACTTCCTGGCTCGGATCAACAACAAGATACTCCGCAACAATGGCATTGCTGAGCTGCATTACCCTTACAGTCTGTGTCTTTCCTGACTCTTCCTGTGTGAATCTCACCAGACACTCCCGGTCCGTATCGAATTCCGGAATATAGTATTCTACCGAATTGCCATCGCCGGACAGTACGAACGAATCGAACATTTCAGGCGTTTCCGCATTCCAGGTCGCGCCCTTGTCAATGCTGAAGTCCATTTTCCATGACACGTTCCGGTCTTTGCCCGACCCGTCGCTGAATGTGCTTGAAGAAAGGCTGGTGATGTTTATCTTCCCGTTACCCCCGTCTCTGAATGACTCCACTCTGCTTCTGTCCGTCTCGAATCTGTACTCAAGACCGGTTATCGCGGACTCGTCATTTCCGCGGATGATGTCGTCAATGCCGGCTGATCTGAACTGTGCAAGGTCCAGGTCAATGTTCAGGATACCTGACCGTTCAATGTCTATGCTGCCCGGAAGGGAATATATCTTTTTGCCCGCATCTGTTCCGTCGGAAACAAGAGACAGCTGTATTTTCAGTTCGCCTATCCTTTCAGGAGGAAGCACAATGCAGAAATCTCTTGGCTCTGAACTGAGCTTTACACCGCTTCCGCAGTTGAGTGTCAGCACATTGCCTCCATCTTTCCCCATCATCCAGGTGCCGGATGCAGATGTGCAGGACAGACTGCCGTACAGGTTCTTGTCGGCTTTAAGCTTTATTTCATTGACATAAGCGTCTTTTTTCAACGAACTTATCCTGAGCCTGCAGATACCGCACAAGTTCTTGAACGACAGTTCTTTAGTGGTGGAAGATGCTGCCATCGGCATTGACCCGCTTCCGAATCCTGACTCGGAATACTCCTGAGTGGATTCAAGCGACAGGACATGCTTTCCGTTGGCAAAGGAATATCCTGAGGCAGGGTAGAATGCCTGCCATTCATCTGCTTTCTTCGCTTTGGCATTTCCTGAAACGCTCTTGTCATACACGAATTTGGCGCTTCCTGCTCCCTCATCTTCCGTGACGAAGTAAGATGAGGCAGGGACAGAAGATGAAGAGGAGATGGTGATTCTGTCACCTCTTGACCAAAGCAGCGGATATTGTCCATCTTCAGTCCCGTTCCCCATAAATGTCTTGCATTCAGCGTGTTCCATATGTGTGGCGATAAACTCCAGATCATCGGATACATTAAGTTCTCCGGCCTCTTTATTGCAGGCGCAGCACAAGGTGGCGACTGAGAACAATAGAATAATCGGATAGCGGTCAATAGTCTTCATAGTATCAGAATTCATTGATGGTATTGTCTTCATTTGTTTCATTTATGGTGATATCCCCAGAAGAGAACAGATTCTCAGTGGAGTTTACTGAAAAATGCCCTCCGCTGTAGGATATGGAGTATGTGGTCAGTTTGCCTTTTTCCCACTTGTGGCCTTCAAGCGGAATGCTGCCTGTCTCAGAGTCCCCGTTTTCAGTGACTGTTATGTTCAGACAGGCTTTGGAACCGCGTCCGAACTCCTGGGGCGGCAGCAGGAAAGCAAGTGCGGGATCAGACATCGTAAATGTCCTTTCAGAAGATAGACTGCTCCATTCTCCATTTTCAATATTGTATATACCGTCTCCCCGGATGCCGGACAGGGATATTCCAGTAATCGCAGCCTCTTCGCTGAATGTTTCTCCCTTTCGGAATCGTATGGCGGTAAGTGTGTGGTTGAAAGCGAGTTGTACTGTTCCTTCTCTCTGCACGTCACTTGCCGCAAAAAGGTCAATCTGTTCCTCTGCCCTGGTTTTGGCTGAGAATTGCAGCGAAGGTGCCCCGCCTGCCGGGAACGGACTGATCCCATTGTCGGATGAAGGGTATGGCGAAAACGCATAGAACCGTATGTCTGTGTCATTCATCCAGTAGAGAGGTGTGGAACTGGTCCATCCTCCATCGCTTTTCACTACTTTCATGTTCCACATATAGTCGGTACGTGCTGCGCCTTCTGTTCCGAGACATGCGGAAAGGCTGAACTCGGCAGGACTTGCAGCATTCCCGGACGGTGACGGGGATTTGACGGCGGAGGCACTGAACCGTACCTGATCGTTCTCTGTCCGGAGGCTGTCCAGGACAGTGACAACTACCATTTCGGCAGCGCTCGCAGGTGCCCCGCCTTCAATATACAGGATGCCGCTTCCAGGCTTTTTCAAGTGCAGGGTTACTCCGTGTCCGTCTTTGTCCATAGTGTAGTCATAGATGCCACGGCTTTTGTCATATTCCAGCTCTTCTTCTCCAAATGACAGCCTTGACCCTTTCGGCTCTATCTCTGCCCATATATGCAGGTCAGAGCCGACTTTTCCTTCTACATGATTGCCAGGATGGAGATGTATGGACGCTTTTCCGTATGGTAAAAGACTGCTCTTGTCTATTCTCCAGCTGTCCTCCTCGAGACCGCTCCCTGAAGGGCTTACCCGTATATGGTAATGACAGTTCCGCTGGACATCGAAATCAGACGGGGAGTCTCCCAGATAAAACCTGTATTTAAGATATTCTCCGGGACCGGTGTACAATGAGTCTGAACGGTACTCTGCCTGAATCTCGATATATGAGCATAGTCCTGCCACAGCATCTGCCATATCCAGAACCTTGTCCTTCTCCGTCTTGGCCTCCGGAAGCAATCTGCCCTGCATGTTTTCAAGCATGTACACGCTTACCTCACGGCTTACACCACCGCTCCTGTCAATGTTCAAGTCATCAGCCTCACCATAGCTTTTGCAATATCCTGATGCGAACACATCATTGCCCCCGCTGACCTTGCTTTGTGAAAATAGACAGGCAAATTTGGGGCAGCCGCCCACCTGTACGCTTTTGACATTGAACTTCACGTTCTTTCCAAGTCTGGTGCGGTCAATGCAGAGGGATACTTTCGCCATCATGCTCACGAGATTTATATCTATGTCATTGACCTTGTCGTCAATGTGCACAATGCCGCTTTCTCCCGTCATCGGCAGCCCTCTGCTGTATTCGTCCGGGTAGGACAGGTGGTAACGGTATAACTCCAAGTCTCCGACCGAGCGGATGCCGGTAATCCGGAATCCCAGATTCGCGCAGGCAAATACCCGGCAGTCGGTCTGCCCGATCCATGAAAAACTGTATCTGGCCTCACCTCCGTTCATATGCGAATCGATATAGGCAGACTCTTCAAGATGTCCTCCCGCATCGAAAATGAAGATGTTGAGGTCGGAAATCTTGACTTCATCCGGGTCGTCCGTCCTTGTCGCAGGCGTGACGGCTATGTTCACCGACACCACTGTCGATGCCGGGGATGTTTCTTTACGGCATCCGCAGAGCAGTGCCAATATCAGAACAGATAATATCTTCGTGTATCGCATGACTGTCAATATGTTATGGTCTTTTCATTCTTTATTGTCCAAGGCTTGACGCTGAACTTGCAATTCACTGTCGATAGGTTTATCGCAATATCAGGTGAACTCACACCCCGTCGTGTCAATGTTATGTCGAATATGTAGTCTTTCCCTGCCTGGACGCCGGCACTGTCAGGCGTGTTGCACCATTGCCTCCTGTTGATTTCTATCGGGTACCAAGTCCGTTCTCCGTCCAATGTCCCTTCTATCACAAGCTTGGTGAAACCGGCCCCTAGGCCCTCCTGACTGATTTCATTCTGGTAGCAGAACAGTTCTGTCTCCGGGAACCGTACTGTCTCGCCGATGTTTCCCATTCTTCTGCTGCATATAAGATTTCCGAAAGCGAATCCGGCCGTGTCAGACGGTTCCAGTTTTCCTGCGTTCAATATGCTCTCGGGTATGGTCGTGGCTTTCCCGCTCACCGGAAACCGCCCGCAGACATCAGTAAGATAGACACATACGTCTTCGAGAGACTTTCCCTCATACGGCCTTCCGTGAAAATCACAGCTGATGCTGTTCAGCGTTATCCGGGCGAGCAGGGGAGTGAGTGTTATCTCACATTCCCTTTCATATCCTGCATTGACCCTGTTTTCAGCATACATCACTGGTGCGTCAGGGTTCTCCGACTTCAGCTCGGTATACAGATTCTGCAGGTCGTCATAGGCGAGCACTTTACGATATTCCTCCGCGTTCAGCGGGGAATTGGCAATCGTTACCAGTATCTTCTTCCCTGCTCTCGAGGCGGATTCTGTCCTCCCGCTTCCGCCAAGTTCCGCCCGCATATAGGAATCAAGCTTCCTGAGTCTGTCATCGTTGAAATACAGTATGTCAATGTACCCTTTGACTGCCTTGTCTGTCTTGAATGTCAGTTCGGTTTTTTCCTCTCTGTCATTCCTCTCAGTCCCGGCAGTTTCAGGTGCAGTCGATGTGCAAGAATAAAAGACCGGCAACAAAAGCAAGGTTACGGCCAGAACGGCCGAAATATAGTAGATGGTCAAGTTAAAGGCGACAATATTATGAATATGCAGCCGGTCTTTTTTTATGTGATTTTTCATTTTCATGAGTTGCAGTTGTTATCGTTTCCGGCTGCAAATATATTAGGATGTTTTTTAAAAAATCACCATTTTATGCGTCTCAAATGCAGATTTTTACGATTCTTAAACTTTAAAATTTGTTTTAAATGCTTTTTTTCGATTGCAAATTTGTGACATAAAAACACAAAAAAGCGGCTGGACAGACGCCAGTCGCTTTCAAAAAAATATTTTCAGGCTGTTAACCGCCGAAATTGTCATAAAGAACATTCTCAGGAGGAACTCCGAGACTGTCGAGCAATGTATTGACAGATTTCACCATCATAGGAGGTCCGCACATAAAGTATTTGATGTCTTCAGGTGTGTCATGCTCCTTGAGGTATGTTTCATACATTACATTGTGTACGAAACCTGCAACATATTTAACTCCTGCTTCATCAGCTGCCGGATCCGGACGGTCGAGAGCCAGATGGAAGTGGAAGTTAGGGAACTCTTTCTCGATTTCAGCATAGTCCTCGAGGTAGAATGCCTCTTTCAGGCTACGCGCACCGTAGAAGAAGTTGACCTGCTTCTTGGTCTTGAGAGTCTTGAACAGGTGCATGATGTGGCTTCTGAGAGGAGCCATACCTGCGCCACCGCCGACAAATATATATTCCTGTGAATCAGGGTCATCCTTAGGAAGAAGGAACTCTCCGAACGGACCGGAAATCATAACCTTGTCACCTGGGTGACGTGTGTAGATATATGAAGAACCGATACCTGGGTTTACAGGGAGGAGTTTGTTGCTTCCCTTAGGCGCTGTCCTGTCAAATGGAGGAGTTGCGATACGGACATTCAGTTTGATGATGTCGCCCTCTGCAGGATAAGAGGCCATAGAGTATGCTCTCATGGTCGGCTCAGGGTTCACGCACTTGAGGTCGAAGAACTTGTAGCGCTCCCAGTCTGCCTTGTACTCAGGATCTACGTCAATGTCGCTGAAATTGAATGTTCCCTGAGGAATATCAATCTGGATGTACTCTCCTGATTTGAAATCGAGGTGAACACCCTCAGGCAGCTTGACAGTGAATTCCTTGATGAAGGTAGCCACGTTGTGGTTGGAAATGACTTCGCACTCCACTTTCTTGACGCTGAGCACTGACTCCGGAACTTCGATCTTGAGGTCTTCCTTGACCTTGACCTGACAACCGAGTCTCCAGTTGTCCTTGATCTGTTTTCTGTTGAAGAATCCTGTTTCGGTAGGGAGGATGTTTCCGCCACCTTCGAGGACTCTGACTTTACACTGTCCGCAGTTGGCCTTGCCACCGCAGGCTGACGGGAGGAAAATCTTCTCTTCTGCAAGAGCGCCCATGAGCGAGTTGCCTGGAGCGACGTCGAGCACTTTGTTTCCTCCGTTGATGTCAATCTTGACTGTACCGCTTGGGGTCAGTTTTGTCTTGACCCACAGCAGCAGGACTACCAGAATCAGCGTAACCACTGTGATAGTTGCTACTGAGGCTATAATTGTAAGAGTAATTTCATTCATCTTTCAAGTCTCCTATTAAAGTGAAATACCCATAAATGTCATGAATGCCATGGCCATAAGACCTACGGTGATGAATGTGATACCGATACCCTTGAGAGGTGCAGGCACATTCGAGTATGACATCTTCTCTCTGATGGCGGCGAGTGTCACGATAGCGAGGAACCAGCCGATACCTGAGCCGAGAGCATAAACGGTTGCTTCACCGACATTGACGAAATCTTTCTGCTGCATGAAGAGCGCACCTCCGAGGATGGCGCAGTTCACTGCGATAAGAGGCAGGAAGATACCGAGCTCTGAGTAGAGTGTAGGTGCGAATTTCTCGACAACCATCTCTACGAGCTGTACGATAGCGGCGATGACCGCGATGAATGTGATGAAACTCAAGAAGCTGAGGTCAACGCCTGCGAGGCTTGGACTGAGCCAGCTCAATGCACCTGGGCTGAGCACGTAAGTGTTCAGGAGGTAGTTGATAGGCAATGTGACCAGAAGCACAAAGATAACAGCCGCACCAAGTCCGGAAGCTGTCTTCACATTTTTAGATACTGCCAGGTATGAGCACATACCGAGGAAGTATGCAAAAATCATATTGTCAACGAAAATTGACTTTACGAATAAGCTTATATATTCCATATTACTTGCGTGTTAGTTGTTATTTCTCCTGAAGATCTTTCTGGATGCTTCTCTGTACCCATACGATACATCCGAGCAGGATGAGTGCTACAGGAGGAAGAATCACAAGTCCGTTGTTCATATAGCCTGCATCGTAGAAGCACTGCGGGATTACCTGGAATCCGAAGAGGGTTCCTGAACCGAGCAGTTCACGGAAAAATGCCACGATAAGAAGAATCATAGCGTATCCGGCTCCGTTTGCAAGACCGTCAAGGAGTGACGGGATAGGCTTGTTGCCGAGACCGAAAGCCTCGATACGGCCCATGACGATACAGTTGGTGATGATAAGTCCCACATATACAGAGAGTTGAGTCTCAATGCTGTATGCATAAGCCTTGAGGAACTGGTCCACGAGGATTACCATCAGCGACACAACTACGAGCTGAACGATGATACGGACTCTGTTAGGAATGGAATTCCTCATCAGAGATACGACGAAGTTCGAAAGTCCTGTGACGACGATGACGGAAAGACCCATTACGAAGGCTCCCTTCATCTGCACGGTCACAGCCAATGAGGAACAGATACCGAGTACGAGGACAGTGATAGGATTGCCCTTGAAAATCGGATTCAATATTGTTTCTTTAAGTTTTGCGTTCATTTTATTTCCTCCTCATTATTTGGCGATTGCAAGTGAATCTGCTGAAACACAGAGTGAGTCAACTGCATTCTCCACCTCTGAAGGCTGAACTGCTTTGGCCGCAGCCGCTTTGAGGAACGGCTTGTAAGCCTGAAGCCAGTTGTCGATGGAAACTCCAAGTGCGTGGCTGGTGATGGAAGCGCCTGTGATGGCATCTACTGCGTTTTCCTTTCCTTCAGGAGCGCCGCCCTTGACTACGCTGAATGCCTCTGCATCTTCGAAGTCCACTTTCTTGCCTTCGAATTCTGCTCTGAATGACGGATCATCCTTGATCTTGGCACCAAGACCAGGAGTCTCGCTCGCGTGGTCGAAATATGCTCCGCGAATCGTCTGATAATCCTCGTTGAGGGCAATGTAACCCCAGATCGGTCCCCAAAGACCTGCGCCATAGCAAGGGATTACGGTGACTTTCTGTCCGTCTTTCTCGAAAACGAAAACAGGCAGTTTCAAGTCAGCTTTGCCGTTCTTGAGAAGGTCCTTGACACGTTTGTCCTGAGCCTTGAGCTGGCTGGTGGTGTAGATTTCCTGCTTTGCAAGATCAAGTGTTCCGCACTCCTGGCCCTCTGCATTGACAAGAACAGAAGATTTTGCGACAGCCTTGTAGGCGTCGATCTTCTGGTCATTGCTCATCGCGTCGAGCTCGCTCTTCTCGTATAACTTGCTGGCAGTCAGCATCTGGCTGATGGCGTCAGCTTTCACGTTGGCATCCTGCTTCGGCTTGAGAGTCTCAGAGACGAACGCAAGAACCGCAGCTACCACCACAACGACTACTGTCGTATAGATGACTGTATATATATTTCCGTTAGTATTCATACCTATTATATATATTATGCGATTTTAACTTTCTTGGCTCTTCTTGAGATCGCAGCGTCGGTGACGTAGTGGTCAATGAGCGGTGCAAATGTGTTCATCAGCAGGATTGCGAGCATCATGCCTTCTGCATATCCAGGGTTGAACAATCTTACGGTAACGCAGAGAGCGCCGATAAGGAATCCGTAGATCCACTTGCCGCACTCAGTCTGTGCAGACGTTACAGGGTCTGTTGCCATGAATACTGTACCGAATGCGAATCCGCCCATGAGAAGCTGATAGTAAGCAGGAACGTCAGTAGCTCCGAAGAAGTTTCCGAGCCAGCCCACGAAGAGAGCGCCGGCAACTGATGAAACCATAATCTTCCAGCTTGCTACACCTGTCCAGAGCAGAATGACTGCACCGATGAGGATGGCGATTACTGAGGTCTCACCTACAGAACCCGGAACAAGACCTGCGAACATATCCCAAGCTGACATTCCGTACTGTACACCTGCATTGTTCATTGCCTCGAGTCCGTCTGTCGCGAATGCAAGCGGGGTAGCGCCGGTAGCACCGTCAATGAGGCTTTCGCCGCCTTTCAATGATACCCATACGCTTGAGCCTGACATCTTGCTAGGATATGCGAAGAACAGGAATGCACGGCAGAGCAATGCCGGATTCAAGAAGTTCATGCCGGTTCCGCCGAACACTTCCTTGCCGAACAATACGGCGAACGCAACTGCGATGGCGAGTGTCCAAAGCGGCACGTCCACAGGGACAATAAGAGGAATGAGCATACCTGAAACGAGGTATCCCTCATTGACTTCCTCATTTCTGATCTGCGCAGATGCGAACTCGATACCGAGTCCTACGATGTACGCTACAAGATAAAGAGGGAGCACTTTGAGGAAGCCGTACCAGAAATTCTGGAACAGTCCAAAGCTCTGTCCTGTCGCAAGTCCGTGCTGGTAGCCGACGTTCCACATGCCGAAAAGAGCTGCCGGAATCAATGCGACTACTACGATGATCATGATTCTCTTCAGGTCAACGGCATCTCTGACGTGCGAACCTTTGCTTGTTACCGTTCCCGGAACACGGAGAAAAGTATCGAACGCGTCAATGCTGGAGTGAAGGAATCCAAATTTGCCGCCCCTTTCGAAAAGGCCCGGCTTCTGAGTTGTATTTTTTGATTCTTCCATAACTTCCGTCTGATTATGCCATTTCTTTAATCATAAGGTCAATGCCTTTTTCAATGATGGCCTGAATGTCATTCTTTGAAGGATCCACGTATTCGCAGAGAGCGAGATCCTCAGGAAGTACCTCATAGATTCCGAATTTTTCCATCTTGTCAATGTCGCCGGCGAGGCAGGCCTTGACCAGAAATACAGGGAAAATGTCCATAGGAAGCACTTTCTTGTAAACGTCTGACATTACGAATGCGCGAGGGCCGCCATTCGTGTTGGTGTCCATATCGTATGTCTTCTTAGGGCAGAGCCATGAGAAGTATGTATGGCTTGAACTGAATTTGCCGAATCTGAAAGGTTTGGCCCATCCGAGAACTTCTCTTTCAGTACCTTCGTGGAGAAGGGTGACCTGATTGTCGAAGAATCCGAGAGAACCGTTCTTGCCGACATTCTCACCTGTGAGAACGTCACCGCTGACAAATCTCAGGTCATTGCCGGAGTTGTCGTAGAAATCTTTCAGGTCTGCCATGTTGATACCTGGAAGGGCATCTACATAAGCCGGCTCGATAGCCTTAGGACCTGTCACGGCAATCTTTCTGGCCATGTTGTACTTTCCTGTGTTGAAAAGCTTTCCGATGGCTGCAAGAAGAAGAAGTGAAACCGTCCATACGGTGTCTCCCTTCATGATAGGCGAGATATGGCTGATCTGTACGCCGACGTTGCCTGCAGGGTGTTTGCCTGTGAAAACGTGCTGGATTACATTCTCTACCTTGTGAAGAGGAGTTCCGGAGTAGTTCTCCCTGCAAAGAGAGAAGTGGATTCCTCCGTCAGTCAGTTTGTTGAGCGCGTTCACACCCGTCTGGATGTTTGCGATTTCGTCTTTGAAAACGAACTCGGGCGCTGCTGCAAGAGGAGCTGTTGTGAATGCTGATACGAAGATTGCTTTAGGCTTTACAGCAGGATCTGCGAGAACGCCGTAAGGTCTCTGTACAAGAGATGGCCACAATCCGCTTTTCAGGAGAAGCTCCTTGATGTCTTCCGCCTGCATTTCTGCCGGTTTGTGGACACCGAAGTCAACAAATTCCTGCTGGGCGTCGGCCTTGATCCTTACCTCAAGCAACTTTCTTTTTTCGCCTCTGACGATTTCCGCAACCGTTCCGCTTACCGGAGACGAGAAGAGGATGTCAGGGTTCTTTTTGTCTGCCAGAACAGGGGATCCGGCCAGAACCTTATCGCCTTCCTTTACAAGAAGTCTTGGTATAAGACCCTTGAAATCAGTAGGTTTTACAGCGATAACGTCCGGTACGATCGTCTTTCTGGTTTTCTGGACTGCTGTTCCTGAAATAGGAATGTTCAGTCCGCCTTTCAAATCGATGTTGTTTGACATTATAGGTAACCTTTAATAGTATTTCGGATTTCCGGCGCGAATATACTGAATTTTTTTCGTAATTTCGCCATTATTATGGAAAACAAAAGTGCTATATTGGAGGGGTTGGACGAACAGCAGAGAGCTGCAGTCTGCCAGACAGAGGGGCCGGTGCTCATAGTTGCCGGCGCAGGAGCAGGAAAAACGAGAGTGTTGACCGGCAGAATCGCTTATATTCTTGAAAACGGGGGAGAACCCGACAGGATATTGGCATTGACATTCACAAAGAAGGCTGCGGCGGAAATGAAAGCCCGAATTGCGGCAATAGTGGGGGAGAAGAAGGCCCGGCGGCTCTACATGGGCACTTTCCATTCCGTGTTCATACGGTTTCTCAGAGAGTTTGCGGAAAGCCTCGGCTATCCGTCCTCATTCACCATCTATGATACAAGTGATTCCATCAGCGCCATAAAGTCGTGCCTGAAGGAAATGAAACTTGATGACAAAGTCTATAAGCCGAAGGATGTGCTTGGCCGCATATCTATGGCCAAGAACAACCTGATAACGCCTCAGGCGTACAAGAAGGATGCACAGGCCATTATCAATGACACGCACGCCAAGAAGCCGGAAATCTGCAACATCTACGCCCGTTATGCCGAAAAATGCAGACAGGCAGGGGTGATGGATTTCGACGATATTCTGCTGAATATGAATATCTTGTTCCGGGACAATCCCGAGGCTCTCGATTCCGTGGCGTCCCGCTTCGACTACATCCTTGTGGACGAGTATCAGGATACCAATGTGGCCCAGTACCTCATTCTCAAGAAGCTCAGTCAGAAACACCACAACATCTGTGTGGTCGGTGATGATTCGCAGTCCATCTATGCGTTCCGTGGGGCCAAGATCGAGAATATCCTGAACTTCAGAAGGGATTATCCTGACTATAAGCTCTTTAGACTTGAGCGTAACTACAGATCCACCCAGGTAATCGTGGATGCTGCCAATTCCGTCATTGAGAACAATGAGTCAAGAATCCCGAAAACCTGTTTTTCAAAAGGTCCAGAGGGCGATCTGATACATCTCATAAAGGCTTATACCGAGCAGGAGGAGGCAGTGCTTATCGCATCTTCCATCGTGTCCCGCATGGAAAAGGACCATTGTCAGTATCAGGACTTTGCGATATTGTACAGAACGAATTCCCAGTCTCGTGCGCTGGAGGAGGCGCTCAGAAAACGCAACCTGCCGTACATGATAGTCTCCGGCAATTCCTTCTTCGACCGTGCCGAGGTGAAGGACATGATGGCCTACCTGAAACTTGCCGTCAATCCGAATGACGACGAGTCGTTCCGCAGAGTGCTGAACACGCCGGCCAGGGGAATCGGCTCCACCTCAGAGGGCGCTCTTGTCGCTGTCGCCGCTGCCGCGGGAGTTTCATTGTTCAATGCCTGTGAACCGTCAATGCTTATGAAGGCCGGAATCAAGTCCGGAACCGCAGGCAAGATAATGGAATTCAGGAATATGATTGCCAATGCCAATGCTTCTCTGGCGAAGGATGATGCTTTTCAGGTGGCATCCGCACTTTCTACAAGATGCGGCCTGTATGCGTCGTTCAAGATGGACAATTCGATCGAGAGCCAGTCCAGAGCGGCCAATATCGAAGAACTCCTGAACAGCGTTCAGGGCTTCGTGGAGGACAGGAAGAACCAGTATAAGGAGGAAATGCTTGCAGATGAGAATGTTGTGGATATCGATTCCATTTCTGACAGCGACATTCCTTTGGTGACACTCGGGGATTTCCTGGAGGACATATCATTGCTCAGCGCTATCGATATGACGGATGATGAGTCGTCCAACAAGATAACCCTGATGACGGTGCATTCTTCCAAGGGCCTTGAGTTTCCTTATGTATATGTGGCCGGAATGGAGGAGAATATATTCCCGTCCGGAGGTTCGTTCTCGTCGCCGTCTGAGATTGAAGAGGAGCGAAGGCTGTTTTATGTTGCATTGACACGTGCTAAAGTGGCTGTAAATCTGTCATTTGCCTCTACCAGGATGAGAAACGGAAAGCATGAACAGAATGCGCCGAGCCGTTTCGTGCGTGAAATAAACACAAGGTATATTGACAATCCACTGCGCGAGGATGATGACTCCCGTGAAGACGGCATGCAGTCTTTCGGCGGATTCGGCTCCCGTTTCGGTTATGGCGCGAAGTTCTCCGGAGAGCGCAGAAGTTATGGCGCTTCATCGCAAAACCGTTCATATGGCACTTCTGGTCCAGTGAAAGTCATCAAGGAGAGCAGACCTCCTGTATCATCAGTGACCGGCAAGCCTCTGAAGCCTGCCTCTTCCGCTCCGAGTCCGCGTTCATTCGATGCTGACTTTACCCCTGTCTCTGTCCTGGATATGAAAGTGGGGCAGCGGATCGAGCATAACCGTTTCGGTTTCGGCGTCATCAGACAGATATCCGGTACCGGAACAGATCTGAAGGCGAAGATCGCGTTCGACAATTTCGGAGAAAAGATTTTGCTGCTCAAGTATGCGAAAATCCGCCTTGTAGAGAGTTAGAACAGATATTTAAAACTTTTTTTAAATGCCCGGCAGAAAAATTTAAAATTTCTGTCGGGAAATTTTTACGTTTCTTAAATAAAATCGGAAAATTTTCACATACTTTAGCGGTCGCTTAAACTTATTGAATTATGCGACAACTATTGAAAATCAAATTTTTGGCGGTTCTGCTCCTGCCTGTGTTCACATTCTGCAGACGACTCGATGCTGAGACTGAGACGGGCTCCGGTTATCTTGGTATTCACTTCTCTGAACAGGCATATGCCCTGACAAAAGCCACTGCGGAAAACTTGCCGGACACGTGTGATTTCGTGCTTAAAGTCACGGACGCCGGAGGGAATGTCATATATGACGGCAAGTATGGCGACTCTTCCGAAAAGATTCTTGTGAAATCCGGAACTTACAATATCTCAGTGCGTTCCGCAGAGTTCTCCAAGCCGTCATTCTCATCCCCACAATATGGAGATGACCAGTGTGTTGTGGTTCAGGAAGGGAAGACCGCACATGTCTATCTCGACTGTGATATGCAGAATGCGGGAATCCGGCTGGTGATTTCGCCCGATTTCCTTAAATCTTATCCTGACGGCGTGCTCTTTCTGAAGTCTTCTGCCGGTAAGCTCATGTACGGTTACTCCGAAAAGCGGGTGGCCTATTTCCAGCCGGGAAATGTAACATTGGTCCTATATGCCGGCGGGAAGGACAAGTCGTTGACAACTAAAAAATTAAAACCTAAACAGGTACTTGTCCTAAGCGTGCAGGCCCCCTCTGCCGGAACCTCAGGCGCCGGCATCAGCATTGCCTTGGATACAGCTAAGGCTTGGGTGAGTGACAGATACGTCATCGGTGCCGGCTCCGGCAGCGCACCCACCGGAGGAGCATATAAGGACGCATTGAGCGTTTCTCAGGCGAAATCCGAGTTGGATGCGAAAGGCGTGTGGGTATATGGCTATATTGTGGGTGGTGATTTGACTGCTTCATCAGTGTCATTCGACGAGCCGTTTGAGTCTGAATCGAATATAGCCATCGCAGGCAGGACCACTGTCTATGACAAGGAGTCCTGTATGTCAGTCCAATTGTTGAAAGGCAAGGTCCGGGATGCATTGAACCTTGTATCAAACCCATCAAACCTGAAAAGAAAAGTGTTCCTGAAGGGCGACATTGTGGAATCGTATTTCGGTATTCCAGGTGTGAAGAACATTTCTGAATGCGTGATTGAGTAGGTAATACATAAGTATCCTTCAAAAAATATTTGTAAACTTATGCGAGTTTACTATCTTTGCAGTCGCATCCGGAGAACGGCTGCAATGCGGAAATAGCTCAGCTGGTAGAGCGTTGGCTTCCCAAGCCGAAGGTCGCGGGTTCGAGTCCCGTTTTCCGCTCCACGAACAACAAATAGTATATAATAATATGTTCTGAAAGTTATAACATCTTCAATCGACGGAAGTTTGTTATGACTTTCGTTCTGCTTTATATGGTCTCTTTACCATTGCCAGAGTTATGCTTTCTCGCAAAAAAATGATTTAACACTTTTGAAATTATCAAGTTTTTGCTATTTTTGCTTTCGAAACGATTGTAATACCAAATTGAAACGTTACAAAGCAAAAACAATAACTATTATCACATATCACATACAATGAAAATAATAAGAGTGTGGGCTTCCATCATCGTTTTTCTTGCTGCTTTTGCGTTCGCTTCATGCAGCAAGACAGAAAATGGTGGGGGGGGCGAGATTGATGTACAGTTCCGTGTGCCGGAAAATGTAGAACTTGAATACAACGCTACAACTCTTGATTTCAGGGTGCAGTTCCAGAAGTCCCCGAAGGAGACCGACAAGATTGTGCTGAAAGATCCCGTAGGAGTCGAACATACCTGCGACATCGTATCTGTCAGCACGACCAAGTTTACAGTCTCGCTTTACTCGGGAATGGTTTCTGGAAAGTATTCTGTGTCCATAAAGCGTGGGAATGCGGTCAAGCTTATGGGCGAGATGGTGGTGTCCATTTACGGCGACGGGGTGGAACCTGCTGACGGTTCTACCGTTTACGGAAAGATCTCATGCAATGGTGTCGGTGTCCCTGACGTAGTCGTATCTGATGGCTATGAGGTGGTAAAGACTGATGCTGACGGAGTGTATCAGATGAGGTCTGCAAAATATCTGAAATATGTGTTTATGTCCGTTCCGAGCGGATATGAGCCTGAAGTAAATGGCATATTACCGAAGATTCACAGCGCATTGACCTCTCCTGCTACAAAAGCGGAACGTGTGGATTTCGTCTTGAATAAAGTGGAGGGCCAGGACAAGTACAAGGTCTTCTTCCTGGGAGATATGCATCTTGCGAACAGGACCGATGACAGGACACAGTTCACTGAGTTTACCAATGACTGGAACACATATCGCGACAAGCATAAGTCCGAGAAGATGTATGCGATTACCCTCGGCGACATGACCTGGGACCTGTATTGGTACTCGAACCAGATGGAACTGAAAGACTATCTGGATCTTATAAACGCCAGAGTGTCGGATATAATCATATACCATACAATGGGCAATCATGACAATGATATGCTCGCGACTAACGGTTATGATGCAAAGCTTCCGTATGACAAAACCATTGCTCCCCAGTATTATTCCTTCAATATCGGAAAGGTGCATTATGTGGTGATTGACGACATTGACTGTACAGATTATGACGGAACATCTAAAAGAAAATATCAAAAGAATCTGACACAGAATCAGTTGGATTGGCTTAAGAAGGACCTGGCGTATGTGAGCACATCTACCCCTATAGTATTGACGACTCATGCTCAGTTGTTCTATCCGTCAGAGAAAAGCGTCTCCCTATTCAAGTACAGTTTCAGCAACGTGAGAGAACTGCTTGAGGTTCTGGATGGCTACAAAGTGCATGCTGTGACCGGGCACACTCACACGATTTTCAATGCCCTTCCGGAAGATACTGATTTACTTGGCGCGAAAAATCTGCAGGAACATAACGCCGGTGCGGTTTGCGCATCATGGTGGTGGTCTGCTCATTTGACCCCGGGAGTCCACATCAGTCTGGACGGAGCTCCGGGCGGCTACAGTATCTGGGATGTGGACGGTACTGATTTCAAGTGGAAATACAAGGCGACCGGAAAAAGTGAGGACTATCAGTTCCGCTCTTATGACCTGAACAATTTCAGTGTTTCATATGGTGATGTCCCTAAACTCAAGGACGCGGAGATGAAATTGGCGTTCGCAAAGTATGTCCTGGCGTATCCGAAAAATACTGACAATGAGGTTCTTATCAATGTGTGGAACTGGAATCCGAAATGGACCCTCACAGTTACTGACGAGCATGGAAAGGACCTGAAATGGACCAGGACATTCGCATATGACCCGCTTCATATCAAGGCATTGACGATTCCTCGATTCAACAAGAATATAACCAAGGAGCCTTCTTTCATAACAGAAAACGCAATGCCGCATTTCTTCAAGGTCAAGGCGGACAATGCCACGGATGACTTGACGATAACAGTAAAGGATGAATTCGGCAACGTCTATACTGAAAACATGGCGCGTCCGAAGGCATTCAATACCCTTACTGACTATACACAGTATTGATTCATAATGGATTGATACCATATAATACAAACCAAAATACAAAATTTATGAGAACAGTCAAATTTCTTGCTGTTACGCTTCTGGTAGCATTGACCACCTGCATAGGTGCCTTTGCCCAGAACAGGACGGTGTCCGGAAAAGTTCTGGACAACCAACAGCAACCTCTTATCGGAGCGGCGGTTCTGATTTCCGGCACAAGTACCGGTACAACGACTGACGTGAACGGTAGTTTCTCAATGTCGGTTCCTTCCGGGGATGTTGTCCTGGAGGTATCATCTCTCGGTTACATTACCAGAAAGGTGAGTGTTCCGGCAGCAAAGTCTTCTGTCAATGTCACACTTGATGAAGACAACATGACCTTGAACGAGACGGTCGTTGTAGGTTATGGTACTCAAAAGAAGGTGAACTTGACAGGCGCTATTTCAGTTGTAGATGACAAAGCCCTGAAGGACAGGTCATCACACAACCTTGTCACCATGCTGCAGGGCTCTGTTCCTGGACTGAACATCACGACTCAGTCAGGTAACCCTGGAAGTACCGGAAAACTGAACATCCGAGGATTTACTTCCATCAATGAAGCGAACCCTATCGTCCTCATTGACGGTGCGCTCGGAGACCTCGAGGATGTCAATCCTAATGATGTCGAGAGTATCTCCGTCATCAAGGACGCTGCTGCGGCAGCCGTTTACGGTGCTCGTGCAGCTTATGGAGTTATCCTCGTGACCACCAAGAAAGGAAGCTCGGATGACGGCAAAGCCAAGATCCGCTACAGCGGAAGATTCGGATGGGAAGAGCCGACCACTTCGACAGATTACGAGGACAGGGGATATTGGTCAGTCTATACTCTGGATACATTCTGGAAGACTCAGGCAGCCGGAACCCCTTATACGGGCTATACCGAGCATGACATGATGGAACTTCTGGCCCGTGTCAATGACAAGACTGAGAATCCTGACCGCCCTTGGGTTGTCAAGGAAGTCCGCAACGGTAAAGAGCAGTGGATATATTACTGCAATACCGACTGGTATCACGAAATGTTCAGGGACAGACATCCTGTTCAGCAGCACAACATATCCGTCAGCGGCGGAACCAAGAACGTGAGGTATTTCATATCGGGCGGCTATGACAGGCAGACCGGTATCATGAAGGCTGCAGAGCCGGATGTGTTCCAGAAATATAATCTCCGTGCCAAGATTGACGCCAAGCTGAACAAGATCATGTCATTGTCCAACAACACGTCATTCTACAATTCCAATTATTCTTGGATTGGTGTAGGCGATATTCAGGACGTGTTCCGCAACATGCGCCACACTCCTGCCTCATTCCCTCTCTTCAATCCGGACGGAACTGGCCTTTACAACAACCCTCTCATCATCGGCGGTAACTATAATGTAGCCAATGGTAGGCAGATTGTATTTGCGATGGGCAAGCACAAGAACTATGACAAGAAATTCAACTTCACCAATACCACGGAGCTTGTCATCAAGCCGGTGGACCATTTCAATGTGACTGCGAATTTCACCTACAGACGTGTAAACCGCAATGAGATGCACCGTACCGTAAACATACCATTTGGTGTCCGTCCTGGTGTTACCGATGCATATACTACAGGTGCCGGTTTGAATGAACTGGAAGAGCGTACAAGAAGGTATGACTATTATACCGGAAACATTTTCGGTACTTACGAAAATACCTTCAAGGATGCCCACAATCTCAAGGTTATGCTCGGTTTCAATGTCGAGACATATCAGTACAAGAATGTTACGGCCAAAGGACAGAATCTTTCAGATGAGAATCTCAACGATTTTAACCTGGTATCTCCAGATGAGTCCGGTGCCATCATTACTACTCTTGCAGGAGGCCAGAGTGAATATGCTCTTGCCGGTTTCTTCGGAAGATTGAACTACGACTATAAGGGACGTTACCTCATCGAGGCATCAGGCCGTTATGACGGTTCTTCCCGTTTTGCAAAAGGGCATCGTTGGGGTCTGTTCCCGTCAGTGTCCGGAGGATGGCGTATCTCTGAAGAGCCTTTCTTTGCTCCTGCAAGAGATATAGTGAACAACCTCAAGCTCCGTGCTTCCTTCGGTTCTCTCGGTAATCAGAATGTCTCCGATTATTCTTACATGAGAACCATCTCACAGCAGGCATTCTCTGCATTTACCTTCGGAGAGGGATCTACCAATGCAAAATATTCTGGTATTTCAGCTCCGAACTCATCAGAACTTACTTGGGAAACCACTCAGCAGTACAATGTCGGATTGGATGCATCATTGTTCAACAGCAGACTTGATTTCACAGCTGAGGCTTACATCAGAGACACCAAGAACATGCTTGTCCAGGGCAATGCTCTGCCGAGCGTATATGGAGCAGATGCCCCTAAGGAGAATTCGGCTGATTTGAGAACTCGCGGTTATGAGATTTCCGTAGGTTGGAGAGATTCATTCAAACTCGCAGGCAAGCCGTTCAATTACAGCGTAAGAGCTTCTCTCAGTGATTACGATTCACATATTACCAGATATGCCAACAACCCGGACAAGCGTCTGAATGACTACTATGTAGGACAGCGTATCGGTGATGTCTGGGGCTTCGTAGTGGATGGTCTGTTCAAGACTGATGAAGAGGCCAAGGACTATCAGGCAAATGTCTGTGATGCATTGACATATGTAGGAACAAACCGTATGCAGGGCGGATTCCTTGCAGGTGACCTCAGATATGTCGATCTCGACAATGACCATTCCGGTGAGGGTGGAATCAACAAGATTACTCTCGGAAAGAACACTGCTGATGATCCTGGAGACCGTAAGATTCTGGGTAATTCCCTTCCGAGCATGCAGTACGGTTTTACTCTGGCTTTTGACTGGATGGGCTTTGACGTGAGCGCGTTCTTCCAGGGAACAGGTACACATTACTGGTATCCTGCAGGAATGAACATCGCATTCTGGGGATCATATTCCTATGCATATTGCGCTGCATTCATGCCTCGTGATTTCATCAAGACCGTATGGTCTGAAGAGAATCCTGACGCCTATTTCCCGAGAGCGCGAGTCTATTCATCCACTGGTGGTGAACTTGCTCCTGTGAACAGCCGTTACATCCAGAATGTCCGTTATCTGAGATTCAAGAATCTGACTGTGGGCTATACTGTCCCTCAGAGACTTACCCAGAAGATCCATCTGGATAAAGTACGCTTCTATTTCTCTGGAGAGAACCTTGCATACTGGTCTCCAATTAAGAAATATACCAAGTACTTGGATCCTGAGTCTTCATATCGTAGAGCATCGAGCGATAAAGACAAGTCTTCTACTACCGGCATATACAAAAACAGCGATAATAAAGATGCTGTTGCTTATCCTTGGCAGAAGACACTTATGTTCGGTGTTGATATTACATTCTAATGCGGGAGGACAGATCAATGAAAAAATATATATTTCCAATAATTGCTATTGTTCTCGGGTGCTCTTCTTGTGACAGTTTCTTGGAGAAGACCCCTAAGGACAGACTTGTTCCGGAAACATACTTCAAGACTGAAAACGATCTTAAGATGTTTTCCAACTCGTTCTATGACAATCTTTTAGATAAGACTCCATATGACGAACAGTCTGATGTGATGTTCGAGAAGGGAACAATATCAGATGAACTGCTCGGCGGTACTGCCCGTGAAGTTCCACAGGCAGCTGCTTCAGGAGGATGGTCATGGGGACAGCTGCGTAAGATCAATACGATGCTGGGCCATATGGATCAGTGCACAGATGCTGAAGTGGCTAAACAATATACTGGCCTGGCAAAATTCTTCAGAACTCAGTTCTATTTCCGGAAGGTCATGAGATTCGGAGATGTGCCATGGTATGACAAGGAACTTGGCTCCCGTGACTCCAGTCTGTATAAGGCCAGAGATTCCCGTGAGCTGGTTATGAGCAACATGTTGAATGACATTGATGACGCCATTGAAAGTCTTCCTTCAGGAAAGAGCGTTTACCGTGTAAACAAATGGGCGGCTCTTATGCTCAAGGCCCAGTTCTGTCTCTATGAAGGTACTTTCAGAAAATACCACAACGTCACTTTGCCGGGACATTCTGCTGAGGACTATTTGAAACTCGCTTATCAGGCTGCTGAGCAGGTTATGAATTCCGGAGTATATTCTTTGGCTTCTGACTATCATGAACTGTTCAGGGAACCTGATGCTGACCAGAATGAGTATATCCTTGCCATCAGAATGGAACAGTCTATCGGCTGTACTCATAGCGCAACAAGTTATGTTGCCATGAACACAGGTGGTAACCCTGGTTTTTCAAAGAAGTTCATTGACAGTTTCTTGATGAAAGACGGCACCAGATATACGGACAAGCCGGATTGGGAAACCAAGCTGTTCGTGGAAGAAGTGGCTGACAGGGACCCGCGTTTGGGTATGATCATCAGGCTTCCTCAGAGTATCCGTGTGAACTCCAAGAAGACTATTTATGGTCCTGAACTTACGATGACCTCTACAGGATTCCAGCTTGAGAAGTTCGTGATGGATCCTCAGTATGAGACAGCTGAGCGTGCAAATATGTCCTTCAATGATATTCCAGTATATCGTTTGGGAGAAGCATATCTGATGTTTGCAGAGGCTAAGGCCGAACTGAATATCCTCACTCAGGAGGATGTTGACAAGTCCATCAACAAGCTCCGTGACCGAGTAGGTATGCCGCATCTTGTGTTGGCAGGTCTTACAGTCGATCCGTTCCTGACTTCTGAAACTTATGGCTATCAGAACCTTGCCAAACTTAATCCTTCTAATCTCGCGCAGATTCTTGAAGTCCGTCGTGAAAGGACGATTGAGATGGCTTTGGAAGGAAGAAGATGGAATGATATAGTAAGATGGAAAGAAGGCGCAACTTGGACGGAACCGCTTTACGGTATGTATTTCCCTGGACCTGGCGCATATGATTTGACAGGTGACGGCAATGCAGACGTTTATCTTTATGCTACATCGAAGGTTGACAATGCAGTAAAGAAGGTATATGGTGATAACTTTACATATCTCCAGATTCAGGAAATCGAAATTGACGGAAAATATGTTCCATATTCAGACGGTATAATTTTGAGCGAGGGTACCAAGGGCTATGTTGCCATGCATTATAAGAAGGCACGTGCCTTTGATGAAAGTAGGGATTATCTTTACCCGATTCCAAGTGGAGATCGTCAACTTAATCCTAACCTGGCTCAGAATAACGGTTGGGCTGATGGTCTGGACTTCTAGTGCCAATGTGACAAATAAATCTGGATCATTAAATTAGATTGTTATGAAAATTATAAATAACTTATTTAGAATCAGTGCGATTTTGCTGCTGGCTTCTCCTTTTACAAGCTGTAAAGAGGAAGAGTTGGTCAAGCCTAGTGCATTGCTGACAGAATCCAGCTTGACATTTGAGGCCAAGGCCGAAGAGTCACAGTCTTTCAGGATAGCTTCGGATTCTGATTGGATGATAGACGTGGACGAGCCATGGATAACCGTGGATCCGATGTCCGGTTCCAATACAATGGATGTCAATGTCACTGTAGAGGACAACTATACCGGCGGAGTGATGAATGCTCCCCGCCAGGGTCTCATTACGATTATGAACAAGCGTGGTTATAAGGTAACCACTACCATTTATCAGAATGGCGATGCCTATCTTGGAGCGCCGGAAGGTAATGTTGCTAAGGTAGCTGATCTTGATTCTGCTTCCAGGGCTAAGGTGCTAAGCGCTACTGTCGCGGCTGTCTCTACCACTGGATTCGTGGTTACAGATGGTACTGTGAACATGTTCGTTGATGGAAAAGCAGAGGTTAAAGCCGGAGATGTCGTGGATTTCAATGGCAAAACAAGCAAAATCAGCGGAATTCCGTCTTTTGTGCTTGATCAGGTAGAAGTAAAGTCCACAGCAGAAGTGACTTATCCTACGCCGGTGGCTATTGATAAAGCTCCGTCTGTGCTTCCTGATAAGGTTACATACGTGAAACTGACAGGAACTCTTATAGGTTCGACTCTTCGTTTTGCAGACAAAACCACATGTTCGCTTCTTATTCCTGCTGATGCTGAGACCTTCAATAAAGTCAATACTCACAAGGTGGACGTGCTTGCGTACTACATCGGTATCATCAAGAAGGATGTCACAGTAGTTCCTGTTTCATTCGTGGATAACGGACAGGATGAAAGCATAGGTGTAAAACTTCCTTTCAGAGATGATTTCTCTTGGCTTGCTCCATATATTGATGCTGCCAATTCCAAATTGTCTGAAGATAAAAAGATTTCAGACTGCGTTGGTGCGGTAACATCTTCTGCTGACGGATGTGCAAACCTCTATACGACTCTTGCGGATAATGGCTGTGATGTTATTGGTGAACTCAGATCAAGAGGATATACTGATCTGAATCCTTCATTCAAGACAATTTATCTTCAGGATGCATATTTCAAATTTGGTGCTAACAAAAAACAGTCAGGATTGACTTTGCCTCTCTTTAGATTGGATGGCGAACAAGATATCGTGGTCTCATTCAAATGGTGTTCACAGATGCAGGGTGACGGTAATATTGACAAGACTCAGCTTGTTCTGGAAATTGATGGCCCTGGTAAAGTTGAGCCGGCGTCCAAATCAGACAAGATAAGCGAACCTGTTTCTCATTCTCAGAGTTCAGGCAAGATGTTCTGGCAGGATGTCATGTTTACAATCAAGGGCGCTACGACTGCAACTGCAATATCATTCCATCCTTCAGTGTTCGGACATGCCGGTGCTCAGGAGTCCGGCTACTACAGATATTATGTAGATGATATCGAGGTAATGCTTGCCTCTGAGGCCGTCAAGGCCAATATCAATGTTGAAGGACTTGATTCTGACCTCATTACATTCGAGGGGACACCTGAGGCTCCTTATACATTCAAGGTGTCATCGGATGTTGACTTCAATGTTTCTGCAAGTGCCAACTGGCTTCATATTGAGAATGGCTCCGGACTTGCAGGTGAGACCAAGACGGTCAGTGTTACTTGTGATCCTAGTGAACTCAGCGTCTTGAGAAAGGGTGAGATTACCATCAAATCAGGTGTGACATCCAGGAAGATTCAGGTCGTGCAGTCCGCTGCAGGACAGGAACTTGATCCGTTCATCAGTATTGTCGGCGGAAATAAGGTCACAGTTCCTGCCACTGAAACCGCAGTGGCTGTGAAGATTCAGGCCAATGTTCCTTTCAAATATGACAGTGATGTCGATTGGATTCTTCCTGCTGCAAAGACTTCTGCATCGGTTACCGTTAAGGAAGGTGCATTTACGGTTGCGGCAAATCCTGGAGCAGAGCGTACCGCACATATCAGATTCTACAATGAGCAGTATGACATCGAATCTGTTTGCACTGTGAAACAGCTTTCTGACCATGCGGCTCTTCCTGTAAAATGGACTTTGAGATCATCTTGCAATTTCACTTCGACATGGCCGTTTGCCAACACTCCTGGTGTTTCCACCGCCGAGGGCAAAAATGGATATATGAATTCTACTACCGGTGTAGGAACCATTTGGTTCAACAATGCCAACGGCGTCGCTAATGACACGAACAAGAAGTGCAAACTTGACGTCAGTGACAAGAGTCCTCGAGTAATGGGTGTCTGGATTGGTGACTATTGCCAGTTCAAGGTGCCTGGAAAGGTGGACAAAGGAAGAAAAGTGCGTATCTCATTTGAGACTCGTGTTTCCGGCACACATCCGAAATACTGGAGGCTCCAGTATCTTGACGGCGAGACCTGGAAAGATGCTTGTGAGACCAAGACTGCTGCAGTCGAAGGTGAAGGCGACGTTGTCTATACTCATCAGATGGCTAGTGACGGAAGTACAAATATCCAGGTGGATGCTACAGTGACTTATGGTGCTACTACTGACAATGTGATTTTCCGTTTCATCTGCCAGACTGCAATGCAGGCCAATGGAAAAGGCTGTCTGAAGGCTCCGAACGGCGGTTCATGGCGTCTGTCTGTTACCAATGCGGCAGATGATGACAAGTGGCAGCCGACTATTCAGTTTGCTGACTAAGTATCCTTATAAATAGTATCATTAAGGTCGGACGGGGATTCCTCTCGCCCGACCTTTTTATATTCTGCAAAATTATTGCTAAATTTGCAGACTGTACTTAAAATCAGAAAAATGGCGAATTATACAATAGTTGAAGTCGTCGGGAGAAGAATGCTGAAGAAGTTCATCAAGTTTCCTGACGAATTGTACAAGGATTGTGAGCAATATGTTCCGGCTCTTCATTCTGATCAGGTGTTCAGCCTGACGAAAGATCCTGCGTTGGATTATTGCAAGCACAAGTTGTGGCTGGCGTTCGACGGAAAGAAAATCGTGGGGCGCATATGCGCTATGATAAATCCTCGTTACAATGAATTGTATGACAAGAAAAGAGCGCGTTTCGGATGGTTTGACACGATCAATGACATTGACGTCGCCCGTCTTCTGCTCGGAACGGCTGAAGCCTGGGCCCGCGAGAATGGCATGACCGAGGTACACGGGCCATTGTATTACAATACTTTGGGAAAGCAGGGCATGCTGGTCGAGGGTTTTGAGAACATTCCTCCGTTCAACTGTCTTTATAACTTCCCGTATTACAATGACTTGGTGACGGCTCTCGGGTACGAGAAGGAGAGTGACTGGCTTCAGTACAAGATGAATGCCTCACAGGGTGTTCAGGACAAGGTGAGCAGAATTGCTGGAATGCTCAAGGAAAGGTATAACCTCCACGACGGCAAAATAGACAACTTGAAGAAGGACAAGAAGATGGTGGACTATTTCTTCAAGGTTTACAATGAGAGCTTTGCTGCGGCGGTATATAATTTCATTCCGTTCACGCAGAAGGAAATCGACCACGAGGCGAAAGTGTCAATGCCGTTCATTTCAGACAAGGTGAGCAGCATTGTCCTGGATGAGAACAATGAACTTGTGGCTTTCGGAATCGCGTTCCCGACCATCTCGAAGGCGTTGCAGAAGGCGAAAGGCCGCCTGTTCCCGTTCGGCTGGTTCCACTTGCTCAAGGCAATGCACAATTATGAATGCGTGGACCTTATGCTCAACGGTGCAGTGCCGCAGTGGCAGAACAAGGGTGTAAGCTCCATCTACCATTGCTCGATGGCTGAAAAGTACAAGAAAGTCGGGACAATGTGGGCGATTTCCAATCCTCAGATTGAGACGAACAGTGCGGTGAACGTCTGGGGCAAGTACGAACATGAGCTTTACATGCGCAGACGTTGCTATGTCAAGGCGCTGTAAACCAATGTGGTTGATGGTTTAATACGAAATAGAAGACAACAACAATATATGGCAGAGAAGAATACATTGCTGGAAAAGGTCCTGAGCCTTCAGGACAAATTCATTTCTCTTCAGGAACAGCTTTCGGACTCGGCTGTGATGTCGGACATGAAGAAATATGTTCAGCTGAACAAGGATTACAAGGAACTGGAGCCTATCATCAAGGCCGGACAGGAATACAAGAGAATGGTGGATGAACTCGCTTCCGCCAAGGATATCATGGCCAATGAGAAGGATGACGACCTCAAGGAGATGGCAAGAGAGGAAATTGCCGAGATTGAGCCGAAGCTTCCTGACATGGAGCAGAACATCAAGCTGCTTCTCATTCCTTCGGATCCTGATGACAGCAAGAATGCGATGGTCGAAATCCGTGGCGGTACGGGTGGCGATGAGGCTGCCATATTCGCAGGTGACTTGTTCAGGATGTATTCGAAGTTTGCTGAGCGCAAGGGCTGGAAGCTCGAGGTTTCGGATCAGGCTCCGGGCACTTCAGGCGGTTTCAAGCAGATTGTGTTCAAGCTTTCGTGCGCTGACGGTGTTTACGGGACAATGAAATACGAGTCCGGTGTGCATCGTGTGCAGAGGGTGCCTCAGACGGAAACTCAGGGACGTATCCAGACTTCTGCCGCATCTGTGGCTGTCTTCCCGGAGGCTGACGAGTTCGATATTGACTTGGATATGAATGATATCCGCAAGGATACCTACTGTTCTTCAGGTCCTGGCGGACAGGGTGTGAACACGACGTATTCTGCTGTCAGGCTGACACATATCCCGTCAGGAATTGTGGTTCAATGTCAGGAGGAGCGTTCGCAGCTCAAGAACTTCGACAGGGCATTGGAAGAGCTCCGTACCCGTCTGTACAATATGGAGCACCAGAAATATCTGGACGGTATCGCAGCCAAGCGTAAGACGATGGTATCGACGGGCGACCGTTCCGCCAAGATCAGAACGTACAATTATCCGCAGTCCCGCGTCACCGACCACCGTATCAACTGGTCAATGTACAATCTCCCGGCCTTCATGGACGGTGATATTCAGGAATGTATAGACCAGCTCCAGATAGCCGAGAACGCCGAACGCCTCAAAGCCGCCGGCGACGACGAATAATCCTGATCTTCCCCTTGAATAGGGGAATCTGGGGGCTTAACAAAGCATCATCAGATGCCGGGCCGGAGCTGGCGGGCAGGGAAGCCCTGCGGCGATGGAAAGCCCGAAGGCCCTGACCGCCCCCTTGAAAAGGGGGTCGGGGGGATTAAATAGTCGTCATCAGACGACCGAGTGTATTCTAGGAAACCACTTAAAAAACAAGAATAATGAACAAAAAAGTATCAGTAGTGTTCATGCTGATGGCCATACTCTTTTCAGTATGCCTCATCGCATCCAACCTCTTCGCTACCAAAGTATTCGCTATCGGTAGCATCACACTGCCTGGCGCAGTGATCATTTTCCCTATTTCTTACATCCTCAACGACTGCTTTGCAGAAGTCTGGGGCTATCGTAAGGCCAGACTCGTAATCTGGACAGCCTTTGCCATGAACTTCTTCGTCGCATTGGTCGGCCAGATCGTTGCATGGCTGCCTGCCGCTTCCTTCTGGGACGGCGGAGAGCATTTCAACTACGTCTTCAGCATGGCCCCGCGAGTAGCTTTCGCCTCATTGCTCGCCTTCCTCGCCGGCTCCACGATGAATGCATTCGTGATGAGCAAGATGAAGATAGCATCCAAAGGCAAGGGCTTCTCAGTCAGGGCAATACTCTCCTCCATAGCAGGTGAAGGCCTTGATTCATTGATCTTCATGCCGATAGTCTTCTGGGGTGCAGACATCAAGTCATTGGCAGCAATGATGCTGGCGCAGGTCTCATTCAAAGTATGTTACGAGATAGTCATACTTCCTGTGACCGTGCAGGTTGTCAAAGCCCTCAAGCGCTACGAAGGAATCGACACATTCGACGAAAACATTTCATACAATCCGTTTAAGATTGCAGACATCTGATATTATGAACAATAACGAAAGAGAACAAGAAGGTCTCAAGTCCCTTGGCCGCAAGACCGAATACAGAATGGACTACGCTCCGGAGGTACTGGAGACATTCGAGAACAAGCATCAGGGCAATGACTACTGGGTGCGTTTCAACTGCCCGGAGTTCACCACTCTCTGTCCGATTACAGGACAGCCGGACTTCGCGGAGCTCCGCATCAGTTATATCCCTGACGTCAAGATGGTCGAGAGCAAGAGTCTCAAGCTCTATCTTTTCAGCTTCAGAAACCACGGTGACTTCCACGAGGACTGCGTAAACATCATCATGAAGGACCTCATCAAACTGATGGATCCCAAATACATCGAGGTTACCGGCCTCTTTACCCCACGTGGAGGCATCTCCATCTACCCCTACGCCAACTACGGCCGTCCGGGCACCAAGTACGAGAAACTGGCCGAACAGCGTTTCGCCACACACGAATAGTTGCGCACCACGTAAAGTATTAAGTATCAATAATATAGCCATTTTCAGAGTTGCCAAAATCCCAACTCTGAAAATGGCTTAATCGTTGATATTCAGTGAGTTACGCGATGCGCCCGCCGTTATAAGCCTGTGTCAGGTATATATAATACTCAGTACTTACTTGTAAGAACAAAGTAAGGTGATAGGGTAGTGGTCGGAAATGTACTTCACGCCATAATCCTCTGTGGCAATGTGATATCTGTCGGCATTGACATTGCCCACGAAGAAGATGTGGTCAATCACTGACTGTTTCGTCTCGCCGAAACCATTGAAAGTCCTTCCGCTTTCAGTCTTCTTCGCCAATGTCCTGGCATCTCCCATCGCATCTCTGACCGGCGCAAGTTCAGTAGAATTCAGCGTACAGTTGAAATCCGCAACGAGGAAAATCGGAACGGAACTCTTCGACAGATCTGCAATCCCCGTAAGCTCCTTGATCTTTGAAATTGTCAATGCACTTGATTTCGTCCTGGCTTCCACGCTGATGTGGTCGAAATGAGTGGCGAAGAACCAGACAATCTGATTGTTATGAAGTTTGTCCGCAACTTTCGTCCATACCACGACCCTGCGTTTTGCACTGTTCCATGAAGAATATGTGCCGTCTTCATTCTTTTCAGGGAGCTTGTCCGGCGTATCTGCAAGCCAGAAAAATCCCTTGTCCTTCAGTTCGAAGCGGCCTTTCTTGTAAAGGATTCCGATACCTTCGCCTGAGCCGCTGCTGATGCCCTTTCCGGTATCACGGTCAATGTCATAATATCCGTAAGTGCCAGATAGTTTGTATGCAAAATCCTGAGACTGAGTGGCTTTGACCTCCTGCAGACCGAGAAAGTCCGGACTGGTGGTTTCAATGAACTTGAACACGGCATCCTTCCTCATAGACCACGGATAGGTATCCGTAGTATTGAAGTATCTGATATTGAAAGAGCCTGCAAGCAAGGTCTTTCCGTTCCCTTCAGGAATTACTTCCTCCTCCTGGTCTTTGTCATTTTTGACATAGTGCCGCTCAGGCTCAGCCTTGCAGGCTGAAAAAGCAAGCAAGGCTGAAAGAGCGATCAATGAAATTCTGTATTTCATAAATTGTTGGACAATAATATATTAGTATAACACACAAGTCTTTGACGGATTTCCGCCGAGCTGTGACCAGCCTGCAGCATGACTCGTCGCCGAGCCCTTGACAGCGAACAATGTCGGTTTCCCGTCTTTCATGCCGGTACAGTAGATGGTTCCGTCAATGCTGATGGTAGGGGATGACCTCATATCTGTAGCGAGCTGGATTTCAGCCACTTTATTGCCATCTACAGGCGAGAGTTTCACGAGTTTGCCGAGAACGTAGTCATTGTAATAGACGTAATTCTCATTGTCAACAGCCGCAGAACCTGCGATATCGCCGTCAGCAAAAGATTCCCACTTCAACTGACCGTCAGGACTTACGGCAGTAACTCTTGCCTTGTCATTACCATTGACACCTGTAGTTACATAAATTGTTCCATCCGCACCGCAGACGACACCCTGGGCATTGTATCTGACAAGTTTACCGTTGATTGGAGTAACCCAGTCAGGCTCGAATGGGGTGGTGTCGTCCTTTACATACTTGTTGGTGTCATAGCAGTAGAGGACGCTGCTTGAGCTCACTCTGTTGGTCCTGTTGGTATAGAGGATATATACCTTTCCGTCAGCTGACGTGGCCATCTGGCCGGAGTCGCCGGTCTCCAGGGTCTTGCTGTTGTTATATCCGAGAGCCTTGTTGTGCTGGTTGTTGGCATTGCCGTAATACTTCCATTTGCTGCCCTCGCGGAAATAGATTCTCGAACCGTACTTGTCGTTGCAGTGGGTGATGAAAGTACCGTTCTTGAAGCCGACAGAGCCGCCATAGTTGCCCTGCTTTACCTGCAGGCTTTCCGCAAACGAGCCGTCAGCGATATTGAGGGCATGTCCGTTGTCCTGGCCTCCGTAAGCCTCCCAGATGGTCGGATAATCGGTCTTTGTCGGATTTGCCTTGGTGGTCAGGATGACCTGTCCGAGGTCCTCGAAAATAACCGGAATGACTGCGATGTACCGCGCATTTCCGTAGTCGAAATACCAGTTCTGTTTGCCGTTCGGTGCGATAGAGTAAACGCCTGAACTGTATGTGCCTACGACCTTGGCATCCCTTTCGTTATATGCCAATGCGATATAGATGTTGCCCTTGGAATCCACTGAAGGCGTGCAGGAATTACCGTTCTTGGTGCCGTCCTTGCAGTACGGACTCGGGTTGTGCACGGTGGCGTCGAATGTCCAGAGCGAGGCGCCGTCCTTGCTGAATGCTGCGAGATGATATCCTGATGAGAATGCATAGACAGTGTTTCCGTCAGGGCTCACAGCCGGAGACGAGAACTTGATATATGCCTCAGGGTCACTCTCGTAAGGCTTGGCCCACAGCAATTCAAGACTGTAGGCGCTCTTGTCCACGTGAATCATCACGCTCTTGGTGGTCTTCTTCTTCATGTTGTCAGTAACCGTGAGGCTCACCTCTATGTCACCGAACTCCACGAAAGTGAATTTCGGGTTCTGCTCATTGACAGGAGTGGCTCCGAATTTCCATTCCCAGGCTACGATCGAGCCGTCAGGGTCGGAGGAGTTGTCGGTGAACTGTACGGCATCTCCGGCACGGATTCCGCTTTCCGGACTCCAGCTGAAATCAGCGACCGGAGCCTTGTTCGTATCCTGGACTTTCACCTTTTTCACCTTGACGTCGGAAATGTTGTCCACGTCCGCCACCACGGTCAGTCTGATTTCATATTCGCCCGTCTTGTCGAAGGAAATGGGCTCTTGAGGCTGATGTCCCCATACCTTATTGCCGTCCCACTCCCATTTGCTCGCCATCACGTATGCGTTCTCGGCATAAGACGTATTGGTGAGCTTGATGTCCTCATAGAGCTCATACACGTCCTTGTCCGTAGTGAAGTCAGCGTCTATCTTGACTTCATTCTTCTGACAGCCTGCCAGCATTGACAATGCCGCAGCTGCCGTCAATATCTTGTTCATTGTTTTCATTGCTCTGCTCCTTTATTTGTCCCATCCCGGATTCTGCTTCAGGTTAGGATTCTTCTGAATGACGATTTCCGGAATCGGATAAATGTACATATTGTCGTTCCAGACACGGCTTATCTCATAATTGAGACGGTATCCGCCCTTGGTGTCGTCAGCGAGTTTGACCACCTTCAGATTGTCGCCCGTGTACATGGCAATGCTCTTGTAGGGCCCGCTGTACTTGCTGTCCTCAGTCACGAAAACATCATTGGTACCGTCTTCGTTGAGGTCGAGAGGCGTGTTGAGCGCAGGAATATAGATGCCGTCCCAGGCCGCTGTCTCCCAGAGCTTTCCGCAAGCCCAGCGTTTCAGGTCATTGAGCCTGAGGCCTTCGAGTATCAATTCTATTTCACGTTCGCGTCTGATTTCAAGGATAACCGGGTCGGTCACGCCTGCGTAGATGGACATCATATATGGGTCAGCTGTAGTAGGTTTCTTGTCCAGCCCGCCTGTGATGCCTGCTCTGCTGCGCAGTGCGCCGATGGTCTTCTCCCAGTCTGCATCGGTCAATGTCCCGAGTTCGGCTTTGGCCTCGGCGTAGTTCAGAAGCACTTCCGCATAACGTGCAATAGGGACATCATTGTAGTTGGTCCTTCCGCCGTCGAACGAGATGTCGTCCATTACATACTTGGTGAACTGATAGCCGGTAAGCGAATGTCCTGTCATATTGGCAGGAGTCGGAACGAATACGCCTTCCTTGTCCTTGCAGGTGTAGTCGGCACCCCTGATGGTCTGGTTCAGGCGATAGTCTCTTCCTGAGGTCTCCTCTGCAAATGTCTTGTAGGTGTCGCCCTTCTTGTCATTGTACGGAGTGCCGTCCAGATTCAGATAGGTCTTCGCAAATGCGTGGGTCATACACAGGTGCGGACCATATGTGGACGAATTGTAATACCAGTTGGCCTCACCGAGCTGAAGAACAGGATCGAGCGCGAGGGAGAGCATAACTTCCTGAGAAACGGCATTGTCACTGATGAAAAGCTCACGATAGGAGCCGCGTCCATTCGCATAAGGAGTTCCCGTGTATAGTCTGTAAGGGCCTTTTTCAATGATTTCCTGAGCGGCGTCGGCGGCCTGGCGGTAAAGTTCCTCCGCAGTGATTTTGCAGTCCTTCAGGTATTCCTTTCCGTGCTTGCTTCCAGTGGCGTGATACTTTCTGAAAGAAGCTTCGAAAAGGCAGACCCTTGATTTGAAGAACAATGCAGTCCACCTGTTCACTCTGTTGGAGTTAGGCGTTATCTTGTCCTCGGTGATGTTCTGCGCTGCGAAGTCGAGATCCTCAATCATCTTGCTGATGATCACGTCACGGCTGTCCTGAGTCTTGTAGAGTTCAGGGCTGTCCGGCTCCAGTGGAATGTCAATCCACGGAACTGCCCCGTACTGCACGAGCTTGTTGAAATACAGATAGGCTCTGAAGAGTCTGGCGATACCGCTGTAGTTGTTGCGGATCGGCTCGCTCACATTGGATGAAGTGTTGTATTTGAGGAAATAGTTCACATTACGGATGCTGCTCCAGCTCCATGATGTGGATGTGTTGGTAGTGTATGCGCCCACTTCATATGTGCCTGTGGCATTTTTGGCCGCATTGTCCATAGTGATGTTCTGCTTGTGGGCATTGTCATAGTCCGGAAGGTACTCGTAGAACCCGTTGGTATAGGTCAGAAGACCGGTTTCCGAACCGAAAATCATGTCTCTGCCGGCTTTGGCTTTCGGCTGTTCAGCCAAGTCGCAGGAAACGACAAGGACTGAGGCGGAAAGAATCAGCGCTATAATATTGTTTTTCATAATCTTGCCTGATTAAAATGTAAGATTGATACCGAAACTGTAGGAACGCATTGTCGGATAGTTGTATCCGTCTCCGGTGCTGTCCAGAACAGAGTCGGTTCCGTAAATGTTGGCGGTAACGTCAATGTCCCTCGTGTGTCTGTACATCGGTGACCATGTCCAGAGGTTCTCTCCTGAGAAGAATACGCTTATCTTCTTCATCTTGATGGCCTTTGTCCATTTTTCCGGAAGTGTATATCCGACCTGGACATTCTTGAGTCTGATATAGGAAACATCCATCAGATACCTTGTGTTGGCATTGTTGGTTCCCTTGTAGAAAGGAGCGTAGTAGCCGGTGTATCTCGGGAGATATGCATCAGGGTTGTCTTCTGTCCAGTAGTTTCCTACATGCCACTTAGGCATCTGGCCGTAAGGACGGTTATACTGTCCCCAGAGGGTCGAGGACTCGTTTGAAGGGTACCAGTCCTGCTTGCCCACGCCCTGGAAGAATGCGCTGAGCGTGATGCCGTTCCATTCGAAATCGAAACCGAAGCTGTAGATGTATCTCGGCTCTGCATTACCGATGATCTTGCGGTCACCCGGATCATCCACCGTGTTCTGTCCTCTGTCAATGTAGCCGTTGCCGTTGAGGTCTTCAAACTTGATGTCGCCAGGATAGAGCTTGTAGGTCTTGGATGTCTGCATGAGTGGATTGTAGTACTTCTGTCCAGCCTCACGTGCCTTGGCTTCTGCAACATCGATTTCTGCCTGGTTCTGCCAGAGACCGTTGGAAACGAAGCCCCAGATTTCACCTATGCGCATTCCTTCATAATAATTGGTGTTGAGTGAAGAAGTCGAAAGCGACTTGGTGGCATTGTTGAACTTGTCAATGGTAGAAACATAGTCTGCAAGCGATGCCCTGACTGAGTAGTTGAACGGCTTGCCTGCAAGGTTGAAACTGTCATTCCATTTGATGATGAACTCGTAACCGTTTGTGGACATCTCCGCGAAGTTGCCCTTAGGAGAACTTGCACCGAACACGTCCGGCAGAGTAGGTCCGACCGTGTACATGTCCAATGTCTTTCGGCTGTACCAGTCCCCGTTGAAAGAGAGCCTTCCGCTGAGGAAACTCATGTCCAGACCGACGTCCAGAGTCCGTGCGGTTTCCCAAGTCAATGACTCAGGAATAGGTGAAGGAGCGCTTGTGTAACGTACCTTGCTTCCGTTGATGATACGTCCGTTGCTGAAGGAGAAGGTCTCGTCATAAGCGTAGTTGCCCACGTTGCTGTTTCCGAGCGAGCCGTATGATGCTCTGACTTTCAGGTTCGTGACAGCGTTCTTGCTGACCTTGAACCAAGGCTCCTCTGTGATTCTCCAGCCGACAGATACTGACGGGAAGAATGCCCAACGCTGTCTCTTAGGAAATTTGGAACTTCCGTCATAACGTCCGTTCAATTCGATGAGATACCTGTCGTCAAAAGAGTAGTTCAGTCGGGCGAAAGCTCCTGCTGTGCGCCATTTGTACCAGTCACCTGTGACGCTCTTGTTGTCAATGCCCATCGCGAGGTTTATGTTCTCCACGTCAGGTGTCAGGAGGTCGTCATTGTATGCGTAGGTCTGTTTGTAATACTGCTGTTCGTAGTTGTAGCCGACCAGTGCCTTGAAATAATGTTTCCCGGCGAAGGTGTCCTCATATTCCACGAACTCATTGGTAGAGAGATAGCCGTAGTTCCTGAGGGTCTCGCTCATGTAGGATTGTGTTCCGGAAATGGTCTCCACCTGTCCTTCGTATCTGGAGAATTCGCTTTTCACTTTCTTTACCGTGGTATTGAAATCGTGGTTGCGGTAGGTGAAATCAGCATTGACACGAAGCTTGTCCTCGAAGAATTTGGCCTGTGCGGAGAACGTGGTCTTGAGTTGTCTCTTGAGGTAGGTCCTGTTGCTGTGTCCGTAGAGGAAATCGCCGACAGAATATACTGCGGAGTGGGTCATGGTGCCGTCAGGGTTCCAGATCGGCGAGCAAGGGTGGCCTTCGTCCGCGATGTTTCTCCAGATGTTTCCGTTGCCTTCAGAGTAGGTCTGAGGCATGATGTATTTGGTCCAGGAGACGTCTGTGTTGTTGGAGATCTTCAGCCATGGCGTGATCTTGTATCCCATCTTCATGCGGCTGTTCAGGATCTTGTAGGTTTCCGGGTTAGTCTGTGAGTCGAAGATACCGTTGTTGTCATAATATCTTCCGGAAACATAGTAGTCGAACTTGTCGTCAGAACCTGAGACTGACAGATTATGGGTCTGGCTGAACAGGTGGTCTTTGTAGATCATTCCTATATAGTCCGTTCCCTTAGGGTAGTACAGCCATCGTCCTGCGGTTCCGATGCTTCCGTCGCTTACCAGGACTTCGTAGTTCTCAGCCTCTGCTCTCTTCTTGTATTCTGCGAGCCAGGCGGTGGAGAACTCCATGGTCTTGTTGATTCCTGATGGATTGGAGAAGTTGTAGTTGTAATACGACTTGTAGAAATGGTTTGCCCAAGTGTAACCGTCTGATACGTAATCAGGTATCGAGGTTGGCTGCTCCACCGTGAAGTTAGCCTGGTAGGAGATCGTCGGCTTGCCTTTGGTAGCGCTCTTGGTGGTGATGAGTACCACTCCGTAAGGTGCGCGCGAACCGTAGATGGATGATGAGGCCGCGTCTTTCAGGACAGAGACCGACTCGATGTCGTTAGGGTTGAGAAGGCTCGGGTCGCCCTCCACGCCGTCGATAAGTACGAGAGCGCTTCCGCCCTGGCCGATGGATGTGGTACCTCGGATGTTGTAGGAAGGAGAACTGTTAGGCCTTCCGTCGGTGAACTTGAGGTTGAGGTTAGGTACCTGTCCCTGAAGCATTTGGGTGATGTTGGCATTGGCCCTGCCCTCGAATGTCTCGGATCCGACCTGATCCACGGCTCCCGTGAGGTTGGCCTTTTTCTGCGTGCCGTAACCCACGACCACGATTTCGTTCAATGCGAGCGAGTCGTCTTTGAGCAACGCATTGAGTGAAGTCTTTCCGTTTACGTGGAGTTCAACGTCCTGATATCCTACGAAAGATACGACCAGTGTCGCGTCCGCAGGTACATTGGAGAGTGTGGCAGTACCGTCCGGGCCGGTAATCTGTCCGTTTGTAGTCCCTTTTACGAGTACGCTTGCTCCCGGCATAGCGCCCGTCTTGTCCGTGACCTTAACTGTCACAGTCAAGTCCTTGCCGATTGAGGCCTGTCCTTGCGCGAACGATATCGTCACGCATGAAGTCAGAGTCGCAATCGTCAGCAATAGTCTGGATAATAGGCTCATATTGTTATTGGATTAGTGTGTTGATCAGAATGTCAGTTCAGTGCTATTGGTGTATGTGTCGTCTTGTATCGTTTTAACCAGTTGCAAATATATGATTTTTTTTGGCTTTCACTATCAATAAATTAAAAAATCTCACAACCCGAAAAATCCGGATTGTGAGACTCCAATAAGTTATGATATCTGATTATTCCTTCGGTATCAGCGCGAAAGTGAGTTCACCCTTGCAGCAGAGTTTGCCTCCGACTTCAAGTTTGGCAGCGCAGAAGTACAGAGAACCTCTCTTTTCTATCAGCCTTGCCGTGATTTCGCACACATCACCTGGCTTTACAGGATTCTTGAATCTGACCTTGTCAAGTCCTGCATACAGTGTAAGATGACCAGGAATATCGTCCTTTACAAGTATGGCGCAGCTCTGAGCCATGATCTCGCACTGAATTACACCAGGGACAATCGGATTGCCAGGAAAATGTCCTCTTGTGAAGAACTCGTCTTCCTTGATGGTGTATTTGCAATGGGCAATATTGTTTTCGTCCACTACGGCCTCATCTATGAGGAGCATCGGCTCCCTGTGGGGCAGGAACTTTTTAATATCTTCCTTGTTCATTATAAATTTAGGTTTTTAGTCGTCTGTTTTTAGTCCTCGTACTTTCTGAATGCCACACATGCATCGTGTCCGCCGAAACCGAAAGAGTCGGAGATGCCGATGGTGAGGTCAGTCTTGACAGCCGTGTTCGGCGTGTAGTCAAGATCGCACTCAGGGTCAGGAGTATCGAGATTGATGGTAGGAGGTACAATACCATTGATAAGAGCAAGGACGGTAGTGATGGCCTCTGCAGCTCCGGCAGCTCCGAACATGTGTCCCGTCATTGACTTGATGGAGCTGATGTGAGCCTTGTATGCATAGTCGCCGAGCGCTACTTTGTATGCCTTGGTCTCAGCCACATCGTTCAGTTTGGTTCCGGTGCCATGGGCATTGATGTACATATTGTCCTTCTCCTTGTCGAAGCCGGCTTCCTCCAATGCGAGTTCGATACATTTTGCCTGAGTGGTTCCGTCCGGTCTTGGTGCGGTAGGATGGTAAGCGTCGCAAGTGTTGCCGTAGCCGACCATCTCAGCGATGATGTGGGCGCCGCGCTTCTTGGCGTGCTCGAGTTCCTCAAGAACCAGGATTCCTGCACCGTCGCCCATTACGAAACCTCCACGGTTGCCGTTGAACGGAAGAGATGCGTATTTAGGGTCTTCAGCACGGGAAAGTGCCTTTGCATTGGCAAAGCCTGCGATTCCGAGAGGAATTGTCGCATTCTCACAGCCTCCTGCGATGATGGCGTCAGCATAACCGTGGCGGATAGCCCTGAATGCCTCACCGATATTGTTCGTAGAAGTGGCGCAAGCTGTAACTACGTCGATACAAGGGCCTTCTGCGTGATGTTTTGTCGCAATGTGGCCTGCTGCAATGTTGGAAATCATCGTCGGGATGAAGAGCGGGGAAACCCACTGTCCTGACGGGTCGTCGATCATCTTCGCAGTCTCTCTGTACTGGATTTCGAATCCGCCGATGCCTGAGCCTACATAGACTCCGAGTCTGAACGGATCAATGTTCTTGTCTTCGCCTTCTGTCACCAGACCAGCCTGCTGCATTGCCTGATAAGCTGCTGCCACGCCGAACTGTGTGAAGAGGTCCTGTTTTCTGATGAACGGCTTGTCCATACCGTATTCTTCCGGATGGAAATTCTTGATCTTGCCGGCGATTTTAACCGGAAGATTTTCAGTCGGGAATTCTTCTATATAGTCGATTCCGCATACTCCGTTCACAAGGTTGTTCCAGAATGTGTTTACATCATTTCCGATCGGGGAAACGACGCCCATACCTGTTATTACTACTCTTTTTGTCATATCTGTTGTTTTATTTTACAAGCGACGGGGCGTTTTTCAGAAGCTTCTCAGCTCCGCCCATAATATCTTCCACGATATCCTTGGCGCTTTCTTTTTTATGAATCATTCCGGCAACTTCCCCGGCGAGGTAGCTGCCCATATTGTCTCCGTCAAATACTGCCTTGCGCATTGCTCCCTTGCCGAAATCGAGGACTTCCTCCTTTGGAACGGCAGGGTCGTACTCCATCTTGAAGAACTTCTTGGAGAACGGAGTCTTGAGGCAGCGAACTGCGTCGCCCATAGATTTTCCGGTAACCATTGTGCTCACATCTGAAGCTTTCAGGAGTTTCTCCTTGTAGTTTTCGTGGATGAGGCACTCGTCAGCGATGAGGAAACGGGTTCCGACCTGCACGCCCACAGCCCCGAGCATAAATGCCGCAGCCGCACCGCGTCCGTCGAAAATGCCGCCTGCCGCAAGTACCGGAATGTCAAGTGCGTCAATGACTTGAGGTACAAGGGCCATAGTGTGGTTGTCACCTACGTGTCCGCCAGATTCAGCACCTTCAGCCACGACAGCCGTAGCGCCGAGTTCCTGCATTTTCAATGCATAGGCGACAGAAGCCACTACAGGAATGACCTTGATTCCTGCAGCCTTCCATTTTTCCATATATGCGGCAGGTGAGCCTGCACCGGTAGTAAGGATTTTCACACCTTCTTCAATCACCATGTCGGCCACTTCCGCAGCGTTCGGTGCCGCAAGCATGATGTTTACTCCGAATGGTTTGTCTGTCAATGTTCTGCATTTTCTGATCTCTGCTCTGACAGCTTCAGTTCCGAAATTTATGGAAGAGATGAGACCGAGTCCACCTGCATTTGAAACTGCAGCGGCGAGATTTGCATCGGCAATCCATGCCATGCCTCCCTGGAATAATGGATATTTTATTCCGAGAATATCACAAATAGGACTTTTGATCATATTCTTGATAATTATAATGTTCTATCCTGCAAATATAGTAATTTTTACCATTCAAGTACCGCAACACCGGATAGCAGGCCTGCACCAAACGCGCTGAAGACCAGAATATCTCCCTTTTGGAACATTCCGCGGCGGTTGCATTCGTCCAAAAGTATGGCGCAGGACGCGGAAGAAGAGTTTCCGTGGTCCGAAATGTTTACCGGGAATTTCTCATCCGGCTCTTCCAGATATTTCTTGATGGCGTCGATAATCCTCTGGTTGGCCTGGTGCACCATATAGTAGTTCACCTGGCTCTTGCTTATTCCAAGTTCGGACAGCAGTGCTTCCACTTCTGTCGTGGAGGCATTGACCGCAAACTTGAACACTTCCTTGCCCTTCATCTGCAGAGGTGCGCAGGTTTCTTCCTTGGTGACATATGGTGTAGGCTCGAGAACCCGCTTCTCCCAAATCTTGTCAGGAGCAGGCTGGGAATGCAGTCTGATGCCCTTGAGATTGTCTCCTTTGGTGAATACGGCAGCTCCGGCACCGTCGCCAAACAGTACGCAGGTCGCCCTGTCTTTCCAGTCAGTCATCCTGGTCGGCTCTTCTGCGCAGACGATGAGCACGTTCTCCGCCTTTCCGGCTTCAAACCTGCATTCGGCAATGTCCATCGCATAGATGAATCCGGGACACGCGCAATTTATGTCAATGCAGGGGCATGTCAATCCGATTTTTTCGGAAATTATGCAGCTGAGCCCCGGTGTCATATACTCGTTCACGACATTGGAACAGATGAAATAATCTATATCCTCCGGTTTGAGGCCGGCCATTTCGAGAGCTTTGGAGGCCGCCTCGGCTCCGAGGTCCTCCAGGTTCTCATCACTGATCACGTGCCTGCTTCTGATGCCGGTACGTGGAATTATCCACTCATCACTTGTGTCGAGGAACTCCGACAACATCGCATTGGTCACTTTCTTTTTCGGAAGTGCGCTTCCTGTTCCGATAAGTTTCATACTCTAAAATATTTCAGATTCGCTAATTTTATACCGGTGCAAAGATATTCCTTATTATCCCAATGCTGAAATGAATGTGGTGAACTGCCTGCTACGCAGCAGGATTTTGGCGAGATTCCAAAATAAGTGGTGAAATCCATGCTGAATTTTGTTGAAAATGCCGGACTTTGGAGAAATCTGAGGAATTTTGTACCTTTACAAGACGCAATAGAAAATGAAGTATGTCAGACAAATATAGATTGCCCGCTTATTTCAGGCAAAAATATCAGCTGATAGCTACAGTTACATTCACGGCCTTTTTCTCACTGGTCTTTATGCTGGTGAGTATTCCTTTTTCGCATAACGTGTGGTTTGAACTGGGTGCCTCGCAGGCTTTCCTGTTCACAGCCGCGTTTTTCGTGATAGGCTTGTTCGTCATAATTTTCAGCAAGCGTCTGATGTATGCGACAAGGATGCAGGATATGAATTATCTGGAGTATGTACTCTGGAATTTGGCAGAAGTCGTGGTGATATGTCTGCTGTATGCGCTTTTTTCCGTAAAGGGAGATGACCTCGGCATCATTGAACTGGCGGATACGTCATTCGTGGACATATTCCTGAACGCGTTCCTGTACTGTTTCGTGTCATTGATTATACCTTATATTATAGCAGGCATGTATTTCGCCATCATTGACAAGAACAATACTATCAGGCTGATGAACTATGCCAATGTGGTGTCCGATGAGCCGATTCTGCCGAAAGACGAGCAGAAAATCACATTGTTCGACAACAGCGGAGTCCTGAAGCTGTCGCTCAGGCTTTCCAACCTCTACTATATAGAGTCGGATGACAATTACATCGTGGTATGGTACACCGACAGCAAAGGCGAAATGAAGAAATATATGCTCAGATGCCGCCTGAAGACGGTCGAGGAAAGTTTCAAGGGCAGCAGTCTCGTGCGTTGCCACAGGAAGTATATTGTCAATATGGACAAGGTCAAGGTCCTCCGTAAAGAGAAGGACGGCTATGAACTCGATCTGGACAATGATATGATTCCGCCGCTGACCATCACGAAAACGTATCTCGGCAATGTCCTGGGCCATATGAAAGTCCAGGAATCAGAGGAATCCCAATCGTAAGTCATGAAGAAAGAGGCGTCAAGAGCGCTTCTTCCTGTTTTTCTTGTCGGTCCTGAGTCTGTATGTGCTTTCCACAAGCAGCTGGTCCGCAAGTATTCCACGTGCGGCGAGCACATCCAAGATGACGCATACGATAGGAAATACCACATTCAGCTTGTATATCATTCTCGCGCTGTCATCGCCTGAACTCAGGTTCACGAAGAATTCTATGCCGAGCCAAATCTGAAGTCCGAGTGTTATCAATGCCACGAGAACGGTGGTCCTGTACTGGAATACTCTGATCTTGTATGTCGTCAGAGCCAACACGTCAAGCAGCAGTATAATGATGATGAGTACCGCATACGGAATGTAAGTAAGATATTTGTACGTCTCCATCACCGTGCCGTCGCCTGCGACGGTTACAGCCTTGACACTGAACAACATAAAGGCCATCAATATCGTTGATACAGCAAGGTATAATGTTTGTATTCTCTGCCACATAATCTTGGTAGTTTGTTTTATTGAACTTTCATTCTGAATTCAGCCGCTGCGATAGCGGACTGCGAAGATAGGAAAATCACAATTAAAAAACTAACTTTGGGCTATGGAAAATGAAAGGGGAGTGGACAGATTGTCCCGATACATTATTTATAGTGCGGGCGCGGCATTGGCGCTTGCGGCCTGCTGGTATTTCAGGAGCGTGTTGCTCTATATCGTGCTTGCTGCAGTGCTTTCTCTGCTGTCGAAACCGGTCATGAAGTTTCTGAGCGGCATCAGGATCAAAGGCAGGCAGCTTCCGCAATGGCTCGCGGCGGTCCTGTCTCTGTGTCTGATTATGCTGGTGTTCCTGTTCATCTTTGTCCAGGTCATCCCTATCGTGGTCAGCATTGTGCAGAAAATCACAGTGAACCTTTCTGCTTCGGACTATTCGTTGCCGGTGGCGGCGTTCACTTCGTTCGTCGATGGGACAAATGCATGGCTGATATCGCATCTCCCTCAGTTGGGACCGGATTTCAGAGTGGAGAATTCCATCGGAAAGTTCATCAGCAGCGTGTTTGACCTGAACTCCATCCCGGGCCTGATAGAATCGGTGGCCTCCGTATTCGTATCCATAGGCGTGGCCATTTTCTCTATCGTGTTCATTTCATTCTTTTTTACGAAAGATCCTATGTTGTTCAGAAAAATTGTCGGATCAATGGTGCCTGACAGCATCGAGTCCAAAGTGATAGACGCCATCGGTGATATCGAACATCTTCTGTCGAGATATTTCGTCGGGCTGCTGATAGAGGTGCTCGGCGTGGCTCTGCTTAACTTCCTGGGCCTCTGGGCATTTGCCCGTATCGGCTTAAATGCTGCAGTCAGTATCGCATTCATCACCGGCATCATGAACATAATTCCTTATGTGGGACCGCTTGTAGGCACTGTGCTCGGAACGATACTTGCCACGGTGCTGAAATTCAGCGCTGTCGGTGTGGAGGTGCATTTCTGGGCGTTCATAGCATTGCTCCTGGCGATCTTCATCGTGACTCAACTGGTGGACAATTTCCTTTTCCAGCCGCTGATATATTCCACCAGCATCAAGGCGAGTCCTCTGGAGATTTTCATCGTGCTCCTTATTGCAGGCAACTTGGCCGGTGTCTTCGGAATGCTCGTGGCAATTCCTGCCTATACGGTAGCGAGGGTTATCGCCGTCCATTTCTTCTCCAACGTGAAGGCGATAAAACGGCTGGTCGGTGACAGTAGTAAGTAATTCAACAATACGTAATACGAAATATGAAAAAGTCGATTGTGAGAATAATCTTTATTGCATTGGTGCTTGCTTCAGTGTCAATGCCTCTTTCCGCAAGGTCAAACAAATGGACGGTTTCCGGAGTGGAGTTGGCTTCGCCTGCTGCCACATATAAATTCGCCGGCCGGGATACCTGTGATCTGTTCCTGGATTTCTATCCTGCTTCTAAAGGCAGTTATACGGAGATTGACGGCAAACAGAAGCCGGCCATCATCTTTGCTTTCGGTGGCGGATTCGTTGCCGGACACAGAGACAAGCCTCATTACCAGCAGTGGATCAAACTCCTGAATGACAATGGCTATCCGGTATTTTCCATTGATTACCGTCTCGGCCTGAAGGGTGTCAATGCCAAGGGTGTCAAGATGATAGGCGCTGTCAGAAGGGCAGTCGAGATAGGCGTTGAGGATATGTTCTCAGCTACATCCTTCATTGTGAAAAATGCTGACAAGTTCGGTGTCAGTCCCGACAACCTGGTGCTTTCCGGTTCTTCCGCAGGTGCGATAATCGCTCTCCAGACAGAGTACGAATTGTGCAACCATTCCTCTCTTGCTTCCGAAATGCCTGAAGGTTTCAAATATGCCGGAGTGATTTCATTCTCCGGAGCGATTTATTCCACACATGGCAAGGTGAAATATGCCGATGCTCCTGCCCCTCAGCTTCTTCTGCACGGAACCAAGGACAGGGTCGTGACCTACAAGTCTATCCAACTGTTCAATATCGGTCTCTTCGGCTCTTCCAAAATAGCCAAGAGGCTGGATGCCAAGGGGTATCCTTATACCATCGTGCGCTACAAGGACCACACCCACGATATCGCGGACCTGATGTATCACACTTTCCCTGAGCAGCTCATCTTCCTCGAGCAGTCAGTGATAAAGAAAACCGGCCGCAGTGCCGACATCCGTATGGATGACCCGTCAGTCCCGGTTGACAACACCCTCCGCACTCTCGGCGATTTGTACAAATGATCTACGCTCCGGTAAACGTCTCCGCAGTTACGTGTTGACGCGTTTTTAGCGGTTCCGTACTTTTGCCCATGGAAATGTCAAGATCAGATCAACATGGAAACATAAGAAACAGCTGATTCTGGCACAGCACGCGCACCGCGTAACTCGCTGAATATCAACAGTTAAGCCATTTTCAGAGTTGCCAAAATTCCAACTCTGAAAATGGCTATATCATTGATGCTTAATGCTTTACAGGGTGCGTCACAAATGTGTCGCATAAGTTCGAATCAGGATCGATGCTGAAATTACTTATAAGATATTTCCATTTGAATGTAAATCCCTGCAAGGTTCTTCCCGAATCGTCCAACTGCAACAGTTGAAGCAGCCTCCATGGATAACTATGTCATTGGCATCCACCATTTCAATGCGTCCAGCATAATCGGGCATCAGGGATGAAATCTGCTTGAATGCCTGCTCATCCTCATCAATGCCGAATTTAGGAAGAATCAGCACTTGTTCCGTCTGAAGCCAGTTGATGTATGACCAGCTGTGTTTGTGTGGTTTGCGGGTGCTGAAGGACAGTTCTATGACCTTTTTGAAATTTGCATTAAGTATCCGGCGGAAACGCTTTGCCATGTCAGGGTCAAAATCTTTATAGTTCGTCATCAGCACCCGGTCATTGCCAATGTAGCGGCAAATACCGTCTGTGTGTCCGAATTCCTCATTTACATCCCACGGCAGGATAACCAACCTCGCGCCTATTGCATTCTGGATCTGATGTATTGATGAGGCAAGTTCGATTCCCGGATTCTCCTCGAAAAGTTTGCTCGTCATAATCACACGACCGTCAGCCTTGACCACGTTGCCGCCATTGAGGGTAAGCCACCGAAGGGAGTCTTCGCAAGGAAGTCCAGCATTCTCACAAATGGTTTTTCCGTCAGTGATGGACGCCTTATCCTTTGCGCTGTGCTGGAGGTAGTCTGGGTTATAGTTGTAGGCGACAAATCTGTTCGGCCGCGCCTGCAGCGGCATATAGTCCCTGCACAAGATGTCATTGGTCCCTTCGAGAAGAGACCACGGAACATCATATTTATCGAGGACTTCTGTCAGTCCCCGGAACGCTATGGGGCAGCGCTCCCTAAGCAGGGCAGAAAAGAACACTCTGTTGCATTGGTCGTCTTGAATCATAATCAGGAAATTATTTCTTTGGGAAACCGCTATAGCCTTTATGGTTCCATAATTCAAACGGAATGGTGAAGCGGAACAATTTATCGTCATCTTTTATTCCGTGACGGGTAAAAGCATTAGACTTAATTTGCTCACGAACAGATGCCTCCTCGATTCTTGTTATACGTTCATTATGGGCGAAAGCATTCAAACCGTCAAATATATGCCAAGAACATTTTCTTGGGCCATTGATAAATTCTCCATCGACAGTATATGAGACAGACTTCTTGATAGACCGTATGAGAATACCTCCGTAAAATTGTTTGTTGCTTTCAAAAGCAATGTCAACGCCATTTTCATGGAGGAACCATTCGCCGGCACAGGTCTCTCGTTCATAAGCAATTTTTCTGGACTCGGATTCCGTTTTTCGAAGATAAAATTCTATTTCGACGAACCTATAAACATCATCACCGTTTCTTATTTCAAAGTTCTCAAATAAAGATTCAGCAAGATATTTGAAATAGGTGTCATAGTCAGTAATTTTTGATAAGGATTCAATGCTGAATGCCTTTTCCAGTTCGATGATAGTAGTAATCTTTTCCATAATATAAAATATAATGATGTTGTTTCGTCAGCGAGAGCAAAGATAAGGTTTTAATTATGAAACTGTCAAACTGACTTCCCCCACCCGCTAATGCTGTGGCTGGACTCTCCACCTCGAAGTTAGTGATGCGGTAACCGCGGAGACACTCACCGATTATCGGGCGGAACGGGTGTTGAGTCTCTTGCCGTTTTTGTACCAAGTATAGATCCAGTTGCCGTTGCGAGACACAAAGAAAGTGGAACTGTAGCCGAGAACATCTCCTACACTGTTTGCGCTGAGGGTCTGGTACTTTTTTCCTGATTCGTTGTACAGATATACCCATGATCCGTCGCGTTCTACGCGAGAAATCTGGTGAGAGCCGGCCAATATCGCAAGGCTCAGAACCGCAATTGTCAAATACTTCATCATAGCGTCAGAAAGTTATTATGCATTATTTCCCTGTCAAGTGAAGGAATTTCAGAACTTGTTTTCTCGGAGGATTCAGAATTCCATAGATACGTAAGGTGATGGTCTTGATATCTTTATCGGTCAGATTGTCAATCGTCTGGCAATCTGAGTTGTAGCCAAGTTGCTTCATGATATCAAGCATTTTTACGTATTTGGAATAATCCTCATAATCCTCGTTCAAATCATATTCGGAACCCTGAGTTGATTCGATGAGCGATAAGGCGCTTTCCCAATCACTGAAGCAGGATTTCATCGAATTATAGTTCAGGAAGTTGTATCTCGATACGATATAGTCGTGAATCTGCTGCAATTCGCTTTCTTCCAGATTGCCGAATAAGTTTTCCAGCATTGTGTAGTTCAAAGGCTGGTTGCAGGAATACCTATGCTCGATAAGGTCAATGCAATGCTTAAGCTTTTTACGACATTGCCGCTTCATAATAACATCGGAGAATGGGTTGGGCCTGTCTTTATATGCCAATAGATTCCAGCGATATGTCAATGCGTTTCTGCACAATGATCCGGCTACCGGATTGTTGCAGATATATATGATGCAGCCGCGTAATTTTTTCAATGTGTCCTTCGCTGCCCACCCTGTCGGAGTGGTAAACAGTCTTCCGTTGCGACCATACCTCAAATTGTATTGACGAGTAAATTCTTTTTTGAATTCTGCTATTGCCTTCAGTGTATGACTGCAACTCTTCACTTTAACAAGCAGATGGAAATGATTGAACATCAGGCAGAATGAGATCACATCCAGGTCATACTTCCTGACAATGCAGCTCAATGATGTCAGAAAAACAAGTTTGTCCTCTGTCCTATAAAAAATACCTTGCCCGTCAATGGCCTTGGAATAGAAATGAATCGGCACACCTGCCGGATAAACAGTCTTTGTCATGTGGTCTTCAATGTTTTAGTTTTCTTCGAATTTACAAAACTGCTCGCCATTGAGCAAATATTTTTTGGGTTTACGGGGCTATTTGTGGATTCGGTGGCATGGAGCGCCGATGGGTGGTGAATGTGGAGAGCCGGTGAACAGTTTGGTTTGGAGAGTCGGTGAGTGGCGAGCGTGAAGATTTATCGTTTCTTTGGCAGTTTTCGCAAAGTTGATTCCTTGATTTATTCGGCCGCCTATTTCTCGGTCGTTCTCGTTTGCTTTTTTAGTATTGTTTGTCTGCTTCCCATTCTATAGCATGCACTGGACAGTTTGACAGTTTCTCATATATCAGAGAAGTCTGTGTTAAGTGATGTGATGTATCTTGTGTTATGTAATGGGCTATGTCTTTTGTAATGGTCTATGTCTTTTGTTACGTAAAGAGTTTATGCTCAGTATTACGCAAAGGGTTTCCGTTTTTGTATTATGCAAAAGACCTACGTTCTGTGTTATGTGGAAGTTTACGTTCTGTGTTATGCGAAAGTTTACGTCCTGTGTTATGTGGAAGGCTATGTGATGATTAATGTGGTACAACGCGCGCATCGCTTAACTCCCTGAATATCAACGATTAAGCCATTTTCAGAGTTGCCAAAACTATAACTCTGAAAATGGCTATGTCGTTGATGCTTAATGCTTTACAGGGTGCGCCTCGTGTGTCGTCCTGAAAAAAGTTTACCAAAAAAAAGTAAACTATTATGGAAGCTAAATGCTATCGGGCGATGCGGCGCGCCCAGGGAAAAATGCTGCGCGAGTACTTCTCGGGAGTGTCTGTAGAAAGCCTGTCAAGGAGGTATGGCTACAGCGTGATAAAAATCAAGACGATGGCCAGCGACTACAAACAGGGAAAAATTGATATCCTTCCCGTGCTCCGACAAGTTCACTGTGCCCCAGCACGCCTATAGACATGTCCATGCACACCCAGAAGCCTCCCACGCCCTGACATGTCCAGCACACTCTGCACGTCCAGCACGCTCTGACACGTCAAGCACGTCCCGATCGTTCACTCGCACCTCCAAGCGCCTCGCACAACAGGTGTGCAGGCTATTAGATGGCGGCCATCTTGCCTAAGGCGAGCTCAACCAGCTTTCTTACCTGTGGCTTGTAGTCAGGGTTGCTGTTCTTGAGGTATCTGTTGGCGATGGCGCAGCAGACAGTGCCGGCCTGATGACCAAGATGTGCGGCAAGACCTGCTACGGCAGAACTCTCCATCTCGAAGTTCGTGATGCGGTAATCGCCGAATCTGAACGACTCGAAAGTATCGAGCATGTCAGGCATTGCCAATGGCAGTCTCACCACTCTTCCCTGAGGACCGTAGAAACCTTGAGCTGAGATAGTTACGCCTCTGACAGTGCAGTCTTTGAATGCCTCGATAAGCTTGTCGCCGGCCTTTACGAAATATGGAGAGCCGAGATAGCTGTTCCAGTGTGTGTGCACCTTGAACGCATCCTCCATTTCAGAGATATTGATCTTGTCCCTGTCGGCGTACCAGTTCAGCAGGCCGTCGCAACCGACTGATATCTCGGAGAATATGAATGAGCCGATAGGAATGTCAGGCTGGATGGCTCCACTCGTGCCGATTCGCAACAGAGTAAGCGTCCTGTGCTCAGGCTTTACCTCACGGGTCTTGAAATCAACATTCGCCAATGCGTCAAGTTCCGTCAGGACAATGTCGATATTGTCAGTTCCGATACCGGTGGACAGCACCGTGATGCGCTCCCCGTGATATTTTCCTGTGATGGAAACAAACTCTCTGGACTCGTGCCTGAACTCCTTCTCCTCGAGGAATTCACCGACCATATCCACACGGCCCGGGTCGCCTACAAGAATCACCTTGTCGGCAAGCTCTTCAGGTTTCAGATGAATGTGAAACACTGAACCGTCATCATTGATTATAAGTTCTGATTCTGGTATTCTCATATCTTTATCGTTTTAATAGTTGAACAATGACCGCCCCTCGGCGGCGCTATAATCTGCTAATATACAAAAAAAGCCCGTTATCCAAAAATCCGCTGAGCCAGTTATTGCAGAACGCAATCCAGTTGTTGCAGAACGCAATCCGCTTATTCCAGAATGTAATCGGCCAGTTCTTCCGCAGACGACGCGATTTTCCACGGATGCCCGTTTTCCAGTTCCTCTCTCGAGCGGAAACCCCAAGTGACACCCACAGTACGCACGGCAGCATTGGCCCCGGTCTGCATATCTACATCAGAATCACCGACATATACCACCTGGTCGAGCCCGATGCCGGGAACCTCCGCCATTATCTGATGCACGATTGCCGGGTCCGGTTTTATCGGCTGTCCCTCTCTCTGGCCCAGCACCTTGACGAACCGGAAATCACTGAAAAAGTGACGGATAAGCTTCTCCGCGCCCTCCTGATATTTGTTCGAGGCCAATGCGGGGATAACTCCTGCCTCCGTAATCTTCTTCAGCATCCCGACAATGCCCGGGTATGGCTTGGTGCAGTCGCACATGTGCGCGTCGTAGTACGAGAGAAAATATGAAGCCATCTTCCGGATGTTCTCCTCGTTGTCCTGCCCCTGCGGTACCGCGCCCCTGAACAGATTGTAGATGCCTCTGCCGCAGAGCGTATAATAGTCATTGACAGGCCTTTCCGCGAAACCGCACTCCTTCAGCGCGAAGTTCGTGGCATTGCCGAGGTCCTCTACGGTGTCCAGCAAAGTCCCGTCCAGATCAAAAATAACAAGTTTTGTCATAATTCTACTTTTTGTTAGGCTGGCGTTCAGCCGCAGTCCCGTCTTTTTTCGCATTGAGACTTACTCTGATGCCAGTCAGTCCGTTTTTCTTGACGCCAAGCGCCCTGTCCGCGATAATGAATTCGGAAACCGGGTCTTCGATATATTTCACCACGGCACGTTTGAGCGGGCGGGCTCCATAATTCGGATCGAAACCCTCTTCGGCAATGAACTTCTTGGCAGAAGGAGTGACATTGATCCGGTAGCCCGCCTCCTCGGCCCTCTTCTTCAAATCATTCAGTTCAATGTCGATAATCCTGAAGATGTCCTCCTTCTCCAGCTCGCGGAAGAAAATCTTCTCGTCCACGCGGTTGAGAAACTCCGGCGGGAACGCCTTCTTCACGGCCTTCTCCAATACCAGCTGCCTGTTTACGGAAACATTCCGTCCTACCGTGCTGAATCCCACGCCCTTGCCATATTCCTGGATATCACGGCTGCCGACATTGGAAGTCATTATCACTATGGTATTCTTGAAACTTACAGTCCTTCCCTCACTGTCGGTCAGGCGGCCGTCATCGAGCACCTGCAGCAGCAGATTGAATATGTCCGGGTGCGCTTTCTCGATTTCATCCAGCAGAACCACGCAATAAGGCTTTCTGCGCACCTTTTCGCTCAGCTGTCCGCCTTCCTCATAGCCCACATAGCCCGGAGGCGCGCCGATCAGTCTGGATACGGTGAACTTCTCCATATATTCACTCATGTCGATTCGCACCATATTCTCCTGAGAGTCAAAAAGATACTCAGCGATACACTTTGCAAGCTCCGTCTTTCCCACACCGGTAGGGCCGAAGAAGAGGAACGAACCGATAGGCCTGTCAGGGTCCTTAAGACCTGCACGGTTACGCTGGATGGCACCGACCACCGTACCGATAGCCTCATCCTGTCCGATGATCCGGCTCTTCAGCCGTTCCTTCATTTTCAATATCCTGTGTCCCTCGGATTCAGCCACCTTATTTACAGGAATCCCGGTCATCTTGGACACCACAGTAGCTATATCCTCCTCATTGACAATTCCTTCGCTTCTCTTGACGGACTTCTTCGCGGAACCGCAGCGCAGCCTTATCATTGACCCGGCCTCATCCATCGCATCGATAGCCTTGTCCGGCAGCTGCTGGTCCGGAATATATCTGTCAGTCAGCCTCACGCAAGCCTCAATCGCCTCATCGGTGTAGCGGATTCCGTGGTATTCCTCATAGTTCGGCTTCAAATGCTGGAGAATGGACACCGACTCTTTCAGGTCAGTAGGCTCCACGACGATTTTCTGGAAACGCCTGTCGAGCGCCCCGTCCTTCTCCACGATTTTGGTGAACTCGTCCATGGTCGTGGCACCGATACATTGGATTTCACCCCTCGCAAGCGCAGGCTTGAGCATATTGGCCGCGTCAAGACTGCCCTGACCTCCTCCCGCACCGACAATCGTATGGAACTCGTCGATGAACAGGATAATGTCCGGGTCGCTGCTTGCCGCCTTGATGATGGACTTCACACGCTGCTCGAAATCGCCGCGGTATTTGGCTCCCGCCACCACGGACGCGATATCCAATGAGATGATCCGCTTCTTTGCCAAAACGCTTGATATGGAGCCTTCTGCAATCCTCAGGGCAATGCCTTCCACAATCGCGGACTTCCCGACACCGGGCTCGCCGATGAGCATAGGATTGTTCTTCTTCCTCCTGCCGAGAATCTCGATCAGCCTCGAAATCTCCCGGTCGCGCCCCACCACAGGATCCAGCTTGCCTTCGGCCGCCGCTTTGGTCAGGTCAATGCCGAATTCGCAAATGTCGTTTACAGGCTCCTTCTTCGGGGCCTGCTCAACATCATTGACCTCATCGCCGTCGTCACTGGTCTCGCTCTGTCTGTCCAGCATCCCGTTCTTCGACATATAGGTAAGGATGCGGCCATAGTCAATGCCGATATTCCTCAAGTAAGTCGAGCCGTAACAGCTTGTGGTCCTGCACAATGCGAGAAGCAGATGCTGAGGCGTGGCCTCCCTGCTCTTGAGTTTTGTGGACTCAAGTATGGTGATGCTCAGTATGTTCTGCGATGCCCTGGAGAACGTGATGTTCTCCATTTCCGAATAAGGAATCTGCTCATTGGTGAATATGCGGCTGTCAATGAACTTTTTCATCGAGTCCGTATCTGCCCCCAGACCTGTCAATGTCCTGCAGGCGTCATTGTCCGCATGCCGGATGATGCCCAGGAAAAGGTGGTCAGGGCCGATTCCGTAACTTCCGGTCCGGAGAGCCTCCTCTCTGGCGTACCCGATAATGGTGTTCAGTTCGTCCGATATTTTTATTTCCATCTGCATTTCTAAAATACTTCTTATGCAAAAATATATCCTTTATGCTGATAAACCAAAAAAATGGCCCTAAAGGGATGTTAGTATAAATTCAAGTTTGTTTCGGTGATAAAAATTTTGTAATTTTGTACGTTTTATAGAGTACAATGCGGAGAGCGTGGTCTTATGTTCAAGAAGCATTGACAAGTAAGAAATTTTTGTAGAAAAAATGGATAATATGGAGGAGAATAAGAATTCTGTTGAACCGCAGGAAGAGGGAACAGGAATGAAGGGCATCATCGAAGAGGTGAACATTGATGAGGAGATGAGGTCTGCCTACATTGACTATTCAATGTCGGTAATTGTTTCCAGAGCGCTTCCTGACGCGAGAGACGGACTGAAACCTGTGCAGCGCCGTGTGCTGTTCGGAATGGAAGGACTGGGACTGGACTACTCAGGACAGACCAAGAAATCTGCGAGAATCGTCGGTGAGGTGCTCGGTAAGTTCCATCCGCACGGAGACTCAAGTGTCTATGACGCCATGGCCCGTTTGGCCCAGGACTGGAACCAGAGATACCCGCTTGTGTTCGGTCAGGGTAACTTCGGTTCAATGGACGGTGACCCTGTCGCTGCAATGCGATATACCGAGGCGAAGCTCGAAAAATTGGCGAACGATGTCCTCGGCGATATGGAGAAGGACACAGTCGATTTCCAGCTGAACTTCGATGATACGATTCTGGAGCCTACGGTTCTGCCTACCAAGGCGCCGCTCCTGCTTCTGAACGGTTCCGCAGGTATCGCGGTAGGTATGGCTACAAACATGGCCCCTCACAACTTGGGCGAGTGCTGCGATGCCATCTGCGCATACATTGACAATCCTGACATTGACACTGACGGCCTGATGCACTACATCAAAGGTCCTGATTTCCCTACCGGAGGTATCATCCAGGGCATCCAGGGCATCAGGGAAGCTTATGAGACAGGCCGAGGAAGAGTGGTCATGCGCGCAAAGACGGAGATTGAAGTGGACAACAACGGCCGTGAGACCATCGTTGTCACCGAGATTCCTTACATGGTGAACAAGAAGGAGATGCTCGAGAGAATCGGCCAGATGGTCGATGACAAGAAGATCGAGGGCATTACCTATATGAATGACGAGACTTCCCGCGAAGGCGTGAGAGTGATTTTCAGAGTGAAGCAGGGCGCCAATTCCAATGTCGTCCTGAACACGCTGTTCAAATACACTCCTCTCCAGTCAAGTTTCGCCATAAACAATGTGGCACTCGTCAAGGGCCGTCCTAGGACATTGAGCCTCAAGGATATAATAAAGGTGTTTGTGGACTTCAGACATGAAGTCGTAGTCAGAAGGACCAAGTTCGACCTGGAAAAAGCCCAGAAGAGAGCCCATATCCTCGAAGGTCTCATCAAGGCCATCGACGTTATCGACGAGATCATCAGAATCATCAGGGCTTCCAAGACTGTCGAAGAGGCCAAATCTACATTGATCAGTACATTTGCATTCTCCGACGCACAGGCGACAGCCATCGTGGAGATGAAGCTCCGTCAGCTCACCGGACTCGAAAGAGAGAAACTCCAGGCAGAGTACGACGAACTGGAGAAATTCATTGCATGGTGCAATGACGTACTTGCAAATCCTGCAATGCAGATGGACATCATCAAGAGCGAAACCCAGGAACTCAAAGCCAAATACGGCGACAAGAGAAGGTCTGAAATCGTACCTAACGCGGAAGAGTTCAATCCTGAGGACTTCTATGCCGATGATGATGAGGTGATTACGATTTCCCACTTCGGATATATTAAGAGGACCCCGCTTGCAGAGTACAAGACCCAGAACCGTGGAGGCGTAGGCATGAAGGGCAGCGCTACAAGGGATGAGGATTTCATCGAGCACCTGTATGTGGCCAATATGCACAGCACGATGCTCTTCTTCACTGAGCAGGGCAGATGCTTCTGGCTGAAGGTTTACGAAGTTCCGGAGGGCTCCCGTTCATCCAAGGGCCGCGCCATCCAGAACGTTCTCAGCATTCCGGATGACAAGATCAAGGCCATCATCAATGTACCTACATTGACGGACGAGGAATATATCAACAATCACTACATCATTCTCGCGACCAAGGAGGGCATCATCAAGAAGACCTCTCTCGAAGCTTACTCGAGACCGCGCCAGAAAGGTGTCAATGCCGTCAATATTCGCGAGGGAGACGAGTTGCTCGAGGCAATCCTCACCGACGGCAAGTCGGAAGTGCTTATCGCGAGCCGTAACGGAAGATGCGTAAGATTCGATGAGTCAGATGCAAGACCTCTCGGCAGGACAGCTACCGGAGTGCGTGGCATCAATCTTGATGAGGACGACTATGTTATCGGTATGGTATGCTATGAGCCTGAGGCTGAAGATGCTTCAGCGCATACGCTTCTTGTGATTGGCGAGAAAGGTCTTGGAAAGCGTACGGACTTCGAAGAGTACCGCAAGACTAGCCGTGGCAGCAAGGGTGTACGCACGATGAACATCACCGACAAGACAGGCAAACTGGTGGCTCTGAAGAATGTGACGGAAGAGAATGACCTGCTGATCATCACTCAGAGCGCGCTCATCATAAGGATGGCGGTTTCCGATATCAAACTTGCAGGACGTAACACCCAGGGTGTGAAACTTATAAACATCAGGGACAATGACTCCATCGCTTCCGTGTCAGTAGTTGCGAAGAGCGATGAGGAAGATGTTCCGGAACAGAATGAAGGACAGACCGGGGCGGGAAATGCTCCGGAGGCTGCACCGGAATCTGCTGAATAGTTGAATACTAACATTGAAAAAATATCAGATATGAAAAAAATTCTTCTCGCATTGGCGATGTTCGCCGCTATTCAGGTGGCTGATGCACAAGTGAAATCTGCTGCTGACGTCAAGAAGTCTGTAGAAGCTGCAGAAGCTGCAACACAGAATGTCAAGAAGGCTGTGAAGACAGCTACCTGGCTGAAGCTCGGTCAGGAATATGTAAAGGCCTATGACGCTCCTACAGGAAACATCCTTCCTGGTTCAAACAAGACAGAGCTTACTCTCATGATGGGTTCGGAGAAACCGGTTTCATCAGAGGAGGTTACTGTCAATAACGAGAAATACACCAAGGACGTGTATGCTGACAAGAATCTTTATTTCAACCAGAACGGCCAGCTCGTCATCATCGAGGTGACCAAGCCGGTTTATGAAGATGCACTCGAAAGAGCTGTCAAAGCATATCAGAAAGCTTATGAACTCGATGAGAAGCATGCCAAAGACAAGGACGTGGCTGCTGCATTTGACTACATCGGCCAGAAATATGTTTCAGAGGCTTTCAACAAATACACATTCGGCGATGTTGCCACAGCCAGCAAACTCTTCGAGAAAGCTGCTGATGTAGAGGCACTTGCTCCGCTTTCAAAGATTGATACAAGCGTCATCTACAATGCCGGTTTCACCGCAATGGCAGCCAAGGACAACGAGAGAGCGCTCAAATTCTTCAAGAGATGCTATGACCTCGGTTACTACTACGAAGGTGGTGAGGTCTTCGCAAGACTCGCTGAGGTGGACACATTGAACACCAAGAAATACCTCGAGGAAGGTTTCAGCAAATTCCCTCAGAGCCAGAGCATTCTCATCGGTCTCATCAACTACTATCTGAAGAACAATGAGGATACTGAGACTCTCTTCGGCCTTCTCGACAAGGCTAAGGCAAACGAGCCGAACAATGCTTCTCTCTTCTATGTTGAGGGTAACATCCGTGCACAGCTCGGTCAGATCGACAAGGCTGTAGTTGCTTATGAAGAGTGCGCCAAGATCAATCCTGAATATGAATATGGCTTCATCGGCGAAGGCACAATGTTCTACAACCGGGCAATCGAGCTCCAGACCAAGGCTCAGGAGGAAATCGACGATGCCAAATATATGGCACTGGTAAAGGAATTCGAGGAAAGTCTGAAGTCTTGTATCGCTCCGTTCGAGAAAGCCTTCGAAATCACCAAGGATGCCAACATCAAGGCAGGTATCGCTTCTTACCTCAAGAATGCATTCTACCGTTTCCGTGAGGAATCTGCCGAGAATCAGACAAAGTACGAAAAGTACGCTGAGATTGCAAAATAAGTCTTGATTGACGTTTCTTATAGCGGATGGCTCGAGTCAGTTGACTTAAGCCATCCGTTTTTTTATGGCGGGACTTCAATGCTGCCTGTTTTTTTACTATATTCGCAGTCTGTATGCAAAGCCTTGCGGACAGCAGTGCCGCAGGTCCATTGACAGAAATCCTGTCCGTGGGAGGGGAACACGGTGTGAATCCGTGGCAGTTCCCGCTACTGTAAGTCTTTCAGGAAGACAAGTCAGAATGCCTCTTTGCATATTGTTACATCGGTTCCGCCTGCGGAGGACGGGCGGCTGGTGCATCTGTGCGGAGTGTGTGAGCGGTCCGCATGTTGCTCTGTATGTCTGCTGCCTTGTCTGGCGCGGAATCGGTGATGTTTTGTAGAATAGTCAGGTCACCGATGAACAGAATCTCATCATGTCTTTCAGCCTTGTGCACGTTCTGTATTACAGTCGCGGCGCAGGAGCCTGTCGTATCCATGCCTGAAAAGGCAGATACGGTACGTCTCCTGAAGGAATCGGTGATTGTGGCAGCACCGGCCTTGCCGAAATATCGTGAGACCATACCCGCCCAGACATTGACAGGAGACGAACTGGAAAAGCTGAACAGCCTGTCTGTAGCTGACGCGGTGCGCTATTTTTCCGGTGTCCAGCTGAAGGACTATGGAGGAGTTGCAGGACTCAAGACCGTGAATGTCAGATCGTTGGGTGCGGCCCATACGGCTGTTTTCTATGACGGACTCCAGATCGGCAACGCGCAGAACGGTCAGGTGGACCTCGGCCGCTTTTCCCTCGACGAAATAGGCGAAATCTCGCTTTACAACGGCCAGAAAAGTGATATTTTCCAGCCTGCCAAGGATTTCGGCGCATCCTCGTCCATCTATCTCCAGTCTGCCCGTCCGGTATTTTCAGAAGGGCGCAAGGTCAATGTAAAGGCTACATTGAAAACAGGCTCCTTCGGCCTGCTGAATCCCTCTGCGTCAGTCGCATTCCGTCTTTCGGACAACATTTCGCTTACCGTTTCGTCCGGTCTGACCAATGCTTCCGGGCGTTATCGGTTCAGGTGCCGCGGATATGACCAGCTCGGCCGCCTATCTTATGATACTACGGCTGTCAGGCACAACGGTGACATCTTTTCTGTCCGCTCTGAAGCAGCCCTCTATGGCAAGACCAGGACCGGCAACTGGTCTGTCCGTGCCTATAACTACCATTCGGACAGGGGAGTGCCCGGCGCCATCGTGAGCAATGTCTTCCGTAACGGAGAGCGTATGCGTGATGATAATTTCTTCGTGCAGGGCAGGGCGGTGAATGTCTGGAGTCGGAAATTCAGGTCAATGTTCAATGCCAGATATGCCTACGACTACACTTTCTACGAAGACAAGGACAGCCGTTCATTGCATGTCACCAACACATATCGCCAGAATGAACTGTATTTCTCGACTGCGAATATGTGGCAGGCGTTCAGCCGGATGGATGTTTCATTGTCCTATGATTTCCAGTGGAACAGCCTGGATGTCGCGAATTACATGTCAGGAAATGCTGTTTTTCCCCGCCCGTACCGGCTGACCAATATGGTCTCGCTCGCCGCCTCGTTCGACTTCGGAAGGCTGAAGATGCAGGGAAGCGCATTCGGCCAGTTCGTCAGCGACAGGTCCAGGGAGTTTGATAATGTCAATGACAAGCGTTCGGAACTGTCCCCGGCATTCTATGTGTCATATAAGCTCTTGAGGAACAAGGAGTTGTATATAAGGGCGTTCTCCAAACGCTCATTCCGGATGCCGACGTTCAATGACCTCTATTATACGAATTCCGCAAATGCTCTGCTCAAGCCTGAGAGTACAGTCCAGACGGATCTGGGGACCGAGTACTCAGACCGGTTCTCTTTCTGCACCGTCCACCTGTCTGCCGATGCATATTGGAACATGGTGAAGGACAAGATAATAGCTTATCCCAACGGGCAGCAGTTCCGCTGGACAATGCTGAATCTCGGAAAGGTGGACATCCGTGGGGTGGATGTGTCCGCTGACGTGGCCGTAGATATATCTAAGTTAAGATTGGCCGCAAGGCTGCAGTACACGTTCCAGAAGGCGATAGACATTACGGACAGGACCACGTTCTACTATAGGAATCAGATTCCGTACGCTCCTGAGCACAGTGGTTCTGCGGTTTTGTCCGCGGAGTACTCGGGGTGGAGTCTGAATTACAGTTTCCTGTACACGGGAGGGCGGTACAGCCACAAGGAAAATACCCGGAAGAACTATCTCCAGCCGTGGTACACGAGTGACCTGTCGCTGCAGAAGAAGATGAAGCTGAAGGCCAATGTCCTGAAAATCACTGCGGAAGTGAACAATGTGTTCAATCAGGATTACGAGGTTGTGCTGAATTATCCCATGCCTGGGATAAACTTCAGATTAACAGTTGGTTATGAATTGTTTTAAACTTATTTATACGTATGAAGACTACATTTGACTTTTTTAGCAGGGCGGCATTGGTGCTGACTTTTGCTGTTGCGGCTGCTACTGCCTGCCGCAAGGATGAGGTTCCGGTTTATCCCGGAACTGACATTACACCGTCTGATTATGAAATCGTGGATACTCCGGCGGAACCAGGAGCGAATCCTGTGGGACTTTATGTGCTCAATGAAGGCAACTTTGGCAGCAACAAGGCTCAGCTGGACTTTTTCAATTTCCGCACTTCGTCTTATATCCGGGATATCTATACTGACTACAATCCGGATGTCGTGAAGGGTCTTGGTGATGCAGGAAATGATGTGCAGGTCTATGACGGCAAGCTGTTCGTCGTGGTGAACAATTCCCATAAAGTGGAAATTCTCGGAGCCAATTCGGTGAAGCGCATTGCCAAGGTGGATATTCCTAACTGCCGTTCGATCGCTTTTGACGGGGACTGTGCCTATGTGACTTCTTATGTTGCATTGAAGCCTTTGGAGACGCCTGACCAGAAGGGCGCTGTCTATCGTATTGACCTGAATACTTACAAGATTACGGGGGAAGTGTCTGTGGGATACCAGCCTGAACAGCTTGTAATCAAGGGCGGAAAGGCTTATGTGGCCAATTCCGGCGGCTTTCGTGCTGGATATGACAATACGGTTTCTGTCGTGGATCTGGCGTCAATGTCTGTGGATTACACTATTGAGGTGGTTCCGAATCTGCAGAAAATGCTGGAGGATGAGAACGGCAATCTCTGGGTGTCCTCTTTCAGCGGCAAGCTCAGTTGCCTGAAAGCTAAGGACGGCAAATATGCGCTTGCGTCGTCGATTGATTTTCCTGTTTCCTCTATGGCTTATTACAAGGGTGAACTGTATCTTATTGGTACTGCATATGATGCGAACTATAAGGCTACTTATTCATATGCCAAGGTCAATGTGAATACGGGTGCAGTGTCATCTGACAGGATTATCACAGATGGTTCCGACGCTTCTGTCAAGGCCCCATACGCGATATCAGTAAATCCGTCCAACGGCGACATCTACATAGCTGATTCACCGGACTTCACCGCCAGCGGCAAGCTCTTCTGCTATACCAATGCCGGCAAACTCAAATGGTCTGTCCGCACCGGCAACATCCCCGGTCACTTCGCCTTCCTTTATAAGTAGTCGAGACATTCCGGACAAATATTTTCTTATTGAATCGGCATTGGAACAGAGTGGCTACGCTCCAAAAAGAGTGCGCTCCGCCCCATCTGTTCCAATGCCTTTCATTTATATATACTGTTGTCCGGCGGACTATTGCTTTTCGAGAACGTGCAGGTATTCTGTTGTCTTATCAGAAATATGATTTCTGTTGCATTCTTTATCTGCTCGGAAACGGTGGTATCCTTGACTTAATACATCGTAGTGCCCGTATTTGGACATTATCTCGTGTATATCGTCAGGCGACATCAATCCCTCATTGTTATAAGATAAGATGATGAACTTGAACTTAGCATCTTTTATAAGGGATTCGAATGAGTCTTTTACAGAATTTCTGCTGCAATATCTTGAACGGCTATAGTCTCTCAATCCTGTCTTCCCTTTAGGGTTGAATGGCTTGTATTCAGCTATGGTGTTTAATAAATGGTAATTTGCACCATACTGACGAGCGTTATATGGAGGGTCAAGATATAAAATGTCCCCTTCAATTATTTTGATAAGTTGATTGGCATCAGAGCAATACACGTCGTGAGTGTTGGCGTTTGTCTCGAATTCGGCAGGTAATAACTCAAGCGGCTTTTGAGCGGATTTCTTTATGTGTTTAAGAAATGCTCCGTAAACAGATGCCGTGTTGGCTATCTTGTCAGCGCTTTCTAAAAGGCTTGCAAGAAGAAAATAATAGGCGTCATCTGAGATTGCATCGGATTTTTTCCATTCTTCAATTTTGGTTCTCACAGCGTCAATGCGTTGTCCGTTTTCGTCGGAATAGTACATTCTACCGCTTCCGCTACCGATGCAATAATTGTTGTAAATGAATCCATCTGTAATGCCTTCGAGTCCATTCAGCTCATTCAGTAATTCGTCCTTTCCTGCAATATCCAGATGATTTCCGATATAGTTGCGATTCAGTACATAACTATAGTATTCCCAGTCATTGGCAATTACTTTACGAACGCGTTTCTTGAAAGTGCGTCCGACAATACCTGTACCGGCGAACAGGTCACAAAAGACCTTATTGCCTAAATCCTTGCCGGCGATGTCGTCAATTGTCGATGATAAAAACGGAAGAAGAGAATATTTTGAGCCGATGTAATTCATTATGCTATGTTATTGCTCGTTTGGATATAACTTATTAAAAATATAATCTGATGTATGTTCAGCCGCTTCTTTTGAAATGCGTTTGACACAAGTTTTTCTATATTCAACGGGATCATACTGATAACAACCTTTGCAACCGAGTTCATCATTGTACTCAGCGTCTCCATCATAAAAAGGATACGGATTGCCTTTTATATTGGTAGCATCCCATCTTTTGTTGGTTTGTTTGCAGTTCTTGCAAATTTGTCGTTTTACATCATTTGCAGCTTTGCACAAAGGTTGAAAGTCGTCAAGACTTTGTGTGTCAGGGTTGGAAACTCTCCAATCGTCTTTCCTGCCGTCTTTATGGTCAATTTCAATCTTTGTGTTTTCAGAAAAACCAGTTACGCCGAGCATCACACATCTCTGATCCTTATAAAATTCCTTTATGTCCTTTCTGATAGCTTGACTAAAGGTATCTTCTTTCTTAAATCCGTTCAAACGTATGGCGTCGATAGAATTACCTGCTGTCAACCCCTTGTTGACCTCGATATAATAGCGTTTTGCCAGTGCAGAACTTGCTCTGCACCAACTTCCGCCGTTACCTAATTGTAAATCAATATATTCACCTGTAAATTCTGAGGCGTACACCCATCTGCTGACTCCGTCTTTGTCAGGATTAGCCAATTTTATGAATAGTTCTGTCTTTGTCATGTTACCCTAATTTTTTGAATACAAAAATATATTCATGTTTGAATAAAAAATAGTCGCTTTGAAGAGCTCGATATTTCCAAATGTCCTGAGTTCCCAATTTTCCCCTGTTTCCTTCAATGTTCTTGATAACAATGCCTTTTAATTTAACATTGAAATTGCTTTTTACTGCGTTCATCAGTAAAAAAGCTAGTGGGACTACTTCGCTGTTTCTGTAAATGTCACCCGCTACAAAAGCAAAGTATTTGTTTTTCTTGAGATAACTCAATCCGTTTTTCAAGGATTGTATGAATTTTTCGGTAAAGATGTCGACGTTTGAAATATGAGACAGGTCTCTCTTGTCTTGAGTGAATTTGATGATGTCAAGATATGGCGGATGTGATATGATAAAGTCAACTTGTTTTATTCCCATCTTATTACAAGCTGCATCAGCATTTTCATGGAATAAAAGCTCGTCAGTAACGTCGCAATCACACAGTTCGTATTTTATGTCTTTGCAATCAGTCATCTTGTCATTGACATAATCGATGATTTGTTTGTTGATATCAAAGCCAATGTAATTTCTGTTTAACTTTTCGCACTCGAATAAAGTAGTGCCGCTACCGGAAAATAATTCAAGTACGGTCTCTCCAGTATTTGTATAACGACGTATCAGTTGATTAGGAATTTGTGGAATGAAATTGCCGTGGTAAACGTTCGCGTGCTTGCCACTCTTATCCCTCTCATTGATAATCCACAGACTATCAACATTCAAGTCTGTTTCTTTCCAATTTTCTGTCTTTTCCATCTCTTCTTTAGATTTAAATGTTGAAATAATATAAAGCTATATTTTATGCTTCTGGGCGAAGTATTTCCAGAGGGGAGCGGCCATGAGGGCCTGCTTGAGCTGGTCATTGATGAGGAGATCTCGGACGTCGGCTTCGTTCAGGAGCACGACTTCGAGGTCTTCTGTGCTGTCAAGGTGCTGTGAGCCTGTTTTCTTGACGCCTTTTGCCAGGAAACAATGCGAAAGGTTGTCAGTGGTGCTGGGGTTTGCGGAGATGGTCATGAACTCGGACCATTCACCTTCGCCATAGCCGGTTTCCTCCATCAGTTCGCGTTTTGCAGCCTCCATGGGGCTTTCGCCCGGTTCGATCACGCCGGCAGGAATCTCATAGCAGGTCTTGCCGAGGCCGTGGCGGTACTGCCTTTCGAAAATGAATTTGCCGTCATCGGTCAATGCGATTACATTGACCCAATCGGGATATTCAAGTACGTAGAACTCAGGGTTTTGCCTTCCGTCAGGGAGCTCCACGCAGTCCTTTCTGACTGTCAGCCACGGACGGCGGAACAGATATTCGCTCTTGAGAACTTTCCATTTTCCCTTTTCGGTTATCGCGTCTTTCATATCAATCATTGTTTCGTATCCTGACAAAGATAACTCATTTTTACGTACATTTGCACTCCCAAACAGACGGAATTATGGACAATGCTATAGAAATATTCACTCTGATAACAGGAATACTTTTCATTATCCTCGAAATCAGACAGAGCAATTATATGTGGGGCGTGCAGATATTGACAGGAATCGCCTCTGTGTTGCTGTTCTGCCGTCAGGGACTTTATGCATCATCGGCATTGAACGTATATTACGTGGTTACCGCGGTCTGGGGCTTCATCAGCTGGCGCCGGGATTCGGATTCCATTGCCGGTGGCGCGCAGCAGATACATTTGCGTAAAATATCATTGAAAGTGTTGGCTGTCAGCGTATTGCTGCAGGCGGTCGGCACTGCGGCATTGATATGTGTCCTCAGGGCTCTCGGCGATCCTATGTCGTCCCTCGATGCTGCTATTACGGTCCTGAGCCTGATTGCAACCTGGTGGCTGATACGCTCTTACAAAGAACAATGGCTACTGTGGATAGTGGCGGACTTGATGTATGTGGTGATGTGCGGCTGCCAGGGCCTCTACTGGATGGCTGCCCTGTATCTGTTCTATACGCTCTCTGCAGCCTATGGTTTCGTGCATTGGCGCAAGAAGGGCAAATACGTGGAAGAGAACGGGTTATAATGCTCCGTCCATAATGTCGGCGGCCGGCTTTCCCGCTTCTAAAAGGCTGCGCATCTTTTTCATATAGGGGGCCGTGTGCTCATAATACATCCTGAGCCCAGCGCATAGCGAATTCAGCCCTGCCTCTCCGGATTTTGTGGTGGACAGGCGATGTTTGGGGCATTCTCCATGACAGAGCCGGACCCATTCGCAGCGTCTGCATTGGGCAGGAAGAGAATTGCGCTTGTCAATGCCGAAGGCTACGGACTGCGGTGACCCCGCAAGGTCTTTCAATGAGGACGTGGCGATGTTGCCCAAGCGGTATTCAGGATAGACGAAATGATCGCAGACATAGACGTCTCCGTTGTGCTCCACTACGAGGTTTCCTCCGCAAGTCTCACAGAATGAGCAGGTTCCTGGTGACAGGCCGCACCATGAGGCCAATGTGGCATCGAATGCTCCCACGAAATATCTGCCGACATCGTTCTTTACCCACCAGTCGAAAATTTCGCACAGGAATTTCCCGTAGCCGATATCGCTGACGGACCATAGGCCGAAGCCGTCACTGTCGGTGGCAGGAGGAACCATTGACGGGCGTAAGTTCCTCATCTGACGTCCATTGGCATTGACCTGAAACTTTATTTTTTCGACGACGGGAAGAAACTGCATGAAGCGGCTTCCTGTCGATTTGAGGAACTGGTAGATTTCCAGCGCGTGCCCTTCCGAGGCTTTGGAAACGGCAGTCAGAGTGTTGAATTCTGCGCCAGAGCGGAGCAGGTTCTTCAAGCCGGCGATTACTTTCCGGAAGGAGGGGGCGCCGGTCTTGCTGCTGCGATATGTGTCGTGTATGTGCTCCGGGCCGTCGATGGAGAGTCCGATGAGGAAAGTCTCCGCAGCGAAAAAATCTGCCCATTCCGGGGTTATGAGTGTACCGTTTGTCTGGAGAGTGTTGTGCACGATCTTGCCGTCAGCATATTTTTTCTCGAGAGCGACGGCTTTCCGGTAGAAATCCAGGCCTGCCATCAGCGGCTCGCCGCCGTGCCAGTTGAATGTGACTTCAGGGGTTTCGCAGGTGGAGAGATAATCGCGTATCGCACGTTCCAGCAATTCCTCCGACATCACTGGCTCGTGTCCTCCGTAGAGGCGTGACTTGTCCAGATAGTAACAGTATCTGCAGTCAAGATTGCAGAGCGAACCGCATGGCTTTATCATCAGGTTGAATGATATGGGGCCGGTTATCCTTGCTGCATCGGCGAGAGTGATAGTGCTCTTGAACGTGTCGTCTCTTTCCATGGAGGTATATAAATGAAAAAAGGGAAAGCTTAGCACATCGCACCGCTACGACCTCCTACCCTTGCTGCCTTCCGGCCCTGGGGGAGTTTGGAGGGAGCTGGTCGTGTACGACTTTCCCACTGCAAATATACTGCTTTTTGTCAAATCTGCAAAGTCTGACAGGCCAATCCGGCTATTTTCTTAGTCCAGGTTGGTGAAGATGAAAGGAAGAATGTCATCTACCTGACTGAATTTCAGGATCTTGTCTTTTCCGTAGAAGAGGACGCTCATCTTTCCTCCGCTGATTTTCTGATATTCGGCCATGACCTGGCGGCAGGCTCCGCATGGAGCAGTGATGCCGTTGTTCAGCAGGCCGTTCTGTGCCCCTGTTATGGCAATGCTCCTCATCTGGAGGTCCGGATGGTTCGCGTGAGCTGCAAACATAGCCGTCCTTTCCGCGCAAAGTCCTGACGGATAAGCCGAGTTCTCCTGATTCGCTCCGGTGACAATGCTTCCGTCGGACAGTCTCACGGCAGCCCCGACATTGAAGTTGGAATATGGCGCATATGAGCCGGCCAATGCCTTTTCGGCGGCTTCGCAAAGCTCTCTATCCTGCGGTTCAAGTTCCTGTACGGAACCGAATTCCTGATAGTCTATTTCTATTTTCTTGTTTGTCATAATGTGTTGTAATTTGCGGCTAGTATCGGACAATGTTCCGAATCAATGACTGCCAAACGTTTCAAATATAGTAATTTTTCTCTGATTTAGGTATCTTTGCGGCTGTCAAGGCGCTATTGACCTGATTCTTTAGCCCGAAAAGAGGAGAAATTTATGAAAGTTTGTGTAGGATTATCCGGAGGTGTGGACTCCAGTGTGGCCGCTCTGTTGCTCAAGCAGCAGGGTTACGATGTTTTTGCGATGTTCATGCAGAACTGGCACGACACGGAAGGGACATTGCACGGTGACTGCGAATGGGAAGAAGACAAATTCGTGGCCGAAATGGTCGCGAGGAAAATAGGTATCCCGTTCTATTTCATTGACTTGAGCAATGAATACCGTCAGCGTGTGGTGGACTATATGTTCGATGAATACTCCAAGGGAAGAACGCCGAACCCGGACGTGCTGTGCAACAGGGAGATAAAGTTCGACGCATTCCTGAAGGCCGCTCAGAAAATGGGCGCGGATATGGTGGCCACCGGGCATTATTGCCGTAAGGAACCTGCGCTCGACGCTGAAGGGAACCAGATTGTCAATGACGGCAAGCCTGTGTGGCGCATCCTGGCTGGTTCGGATCCGAACAAGGACCAGAGCTATTTCCTGTGTCAGCTTACTGAAGACCAGCTTTCCAAGGCATTGTTCCCGATAGGTGACATCTGCAAGCCGGAAGTGCGACGTCTCGCTGCGGAAGCTGATTTGCCTTCAGCTGAGAAAAAGGACTCCCAGGGCATCTGCTTCGTGGGAAAAGTGGACCTTCCGGTATTTCTCCAGCAGAAGCTCAAGTCTGTGGAAGGTGACGTGGTCGAAGTGTATGACGCCTTCTATGAAGATTCTCCGCAGTACTGTTTCCTCAGAGATACGATGTCTTCCATCCTGAAGAACCGCTTGGCGGATGATGCGGAGATGATAACTGATTATATATCAGATGACAAGGCTGCACATTCTCAGGCCGGGGATTATGAGGGAGGCTGCCATGCGGAGTCTGTCTATTCTTATGACAGTATCTGTGCATTGTCAGATGAGGATCTTCTGCGCCTGTCCCGTCCGGTTACATATGAGTCGATAAAATTCGAGACTGAGACATACCGCTCCGGTAAGCGTCATGTCAAGAAAACCCGTTATAAATCAAATCCTTACGGTGCTGTAGTAGGCCGTCACGAGGGAGCCCAGTTCTATACCATCGGCCAGCGCAAGGGCCTGAACATCGGAGGTCATAAAGACTCGCTTTTCGTGATTTCCACTGACATTGAAAACAATATAATATATGTAGGGGAGGGACACCGGCACAAGGGCCTTTCGCGCAGTTGCCTGATGGTCGCGCCAGAAGAGATCCATTGGATCCGGGAGGACTTGCGGATGAAGGACGGAGAAATACGCCGGTACAGAGTGCGTATCCGTTATCGCCAGCCGTTGCAGGATGCGCTGCTGGTCAAGAGGCCGTCGGGTCTGTTCATTCTCTTCGAAACACCGCAGAGAGGCATCACGCCGGGGCAGTTCGCCGTGTGGTATGACAGGGATGAGATGATTGGTTCAGGAGTAATATAAGAAATCTATCCTCGAAAATCCTCCACGAATCTTTACAGACTTGTTTTTTACGCATACATAACAAAAAAATCAGGCGGAAAATCTTCCGTCTGATTTTTTTGTTTTGAGCCACTCAAGGGGTTCGAACCCTCGACCTGCGCATTACGAATGCGCTGCTCTACCAACTGAGCTAAAGTGGCAATTCGCTCCTCTCCGAACGAAATGGATTGCAAATGTAATGCTAAAAGCTTATTTTTGCAAGGATTGACCATCGAAATATTTGATAGTTATGAAAAATATAGGAAAAATGTTGTTGACATTGGCATCAGTTGCTGCTGTGGCGTCCTGCGCGGACTGCAATAACAAGAAGAAAGGCGATTTCAAGTACCTCGTGGATGAGTTTGCTGATATCAAGATCATGCGGTATCAGATTCCAGGGTGGGAAAAATTGACATTGAAACAGAAAGAGTATGTCTATCACCTGAGCGAGGCTGCAAAATTCGGATGGGACATTTACTGGGACCAGAACTGCAAGGACAATCTCGCAGTGAGAAAGGTGCTGCAGAACATCATTGAAAATTACAAGGGAGACCGTACCTGCAAGGAATACAACCAGTTCCTCGTCTATGCGAAACGCGTATTCTTCAGCAGCGGCATCCATCATCATTATGCTGAGGACAAGTTCTTCCCGCAGTGCAGCCAGGAGTATTTCCGTGCATTGATGGAGTCAGTGGGCGATACGGACAAATGCGAGGCATTGCTGCCGGTCATCTATTCTCCGGAACTTTATGCACAGAGGCGTTCTTCCTCGGCTGATGGCGATATCGTGGCACTTTCTTCGGTTAATTTCTATGAAAGAGTCACCAGAGACGAAGTTGAAAAATATTATGCGGGCATCATTGACCCGAACGATCCTGAGCCTATTTCTTATGGTTTGAATACCAAGGTGGTAAAGGGCGCGGACGGTGTGATCCGTGAAGAGAAATGGAAAGTCGGCGGTATCTACGGTCCGGCAATCGAGAAGATTTGCGAGGAACTCGAGAAGGCCAAGGCTGTGGCTGAGAACGATACCCAGAAGAAGGAGATCTCCGAACTTCAGGAGTATTACAGGACCGGTGACCTCAAGCTTTGGGACAAATACAACATCACTTGGGTAACTGATACGCTCGGCACAGTCGATTTCACGAACGGTTTCGTCGAGGACTACAATGACCCGCTCGGCCGCAAGGCTTATTGGGAGGCTTTGGTCAATGTGAAGGACTCCGCCGCTTCAGCGCGCACCGAACTGCTCAGTGCCAATGCCCAGTGGTTTGAGGACAATGCGCCGATTGATCCGCGTTTCAAGAAAAAGAGTGTCAAGGGTGTGAGTGCCAAGGTGATAGACGCTACCTGTCTCGGCGGCGGATGCTATCCTGCCACCCCTATCGGCATCAATCTTCCTAATGCGGACTGGATCCGCAAGGAATACGGCTCCAAGTCAGTGACCATCGCCAATATCACCCACGCTTATGATGCGGCGGCCAATGAGTCCCCGAAATCAGTGCTTGAAGAGTTCGCTTATTCCGAGGAGGAAAAGGCAATGCAGAAGAAATACGGTTCTTACGATGATGAAATCCACACTGACCTGCACGAATGCCTCGGACACGGCTCAGGACAGTTGCTTCCTGGCGTGTCAGGAACAGCGATGGGCGAGTATGCATCTGCATTGGAAGAGGCAAGGGCTGACCTGTTCGGACTTTACTACATTGCAGACCATAAGCTGGTGGAACTCGGTATCCTTTCTGACCCTGATGCTTATAAGGCCCAGTATTCCAACTACATACGTAACGGCCTGATGGTCCAGACGAACAGAATCGAACTTGGCCGCCAGATTACCGAGGCGCATATGCAGAACAGACAGCTGATCGCTGCATGGTGCTATGAGCAGGGACTTCAAGACAATGTCATCGAGAAGAAGGTGAAGAACGGCAAGACCTATTTTGTGGTCAATGATTTCGAGGCTCTCCGTGCCCTCTTCGGAAAACTTCTCGCTGAAATACAGCGTATCAAGTCAGAGGGTGACTACCAGGCCGGCAAGGAACTGATTCAGAAATATGCGATGGACATTGACCCGGAACTTCACAAGGAGGTAAGGGACAGGTATGCGGCTCTCGGCCTCAAGCCTTACGGCGGTTTTGTCAATCCTGAGATCGTGTCGGTGGAAAAGGACGGCGTGATCGTGGATTACAAGGTTGAATACCCTGACGACTATCTCGGTCAGATGCTCCAGTACTGCCATAAGTACTCTACATTGTAACCATGCGTTACAGCACATCAGAAGAATATCTCAAAGGATTCAGGACATATCTCCGTGTCGAGCGGAATATGTCCTCGAATTCTTATGAGGCGTATTGCTCGGACGTTCGCGAAATGTTCTTGTCAATATGCAAGGTCAGGGAAGTGCAGGACTTGAGTCCGCTCAGCATAACGAAAGAGGAACTGACCGGCTATGTGGAAAGCCGTGCCAACAGTGACGAACCTGTCTCCAAGCGCACCCAGGCGAGGATATTGAGCTCGTTGAGGTCATTTTTCGGCTGGCTGGTGATGGAAGGCGAGATCGAGGAAAATCCGTGTGATGGCATCAGTTCACCGAAAATAGGACGGTATCTTCCTTCTGTCCTGTCTGTCGAAGAGGTCGAGGCAATCATGGATTCGGTGGACCTTACCAAATGGAACGGGTTGAGGGACAGGGCGATACTGGAAATGCTGTACGGCTCCGGACTCCGTGTGTCTGAAGCGTCCGCGCTCAATATTTCTGATGTGTTTCTGGAGGAAGGCTTCGTAAGGGTAGTGGGAAAGGGAAACAAGGAAAGGGTGGTCCCTATGGACGAGCCTGCCGTGATGGCCGTGAACAACTACCTGCTGGTGCGTCCTGAACCGTCTTCTCCGAAGTTTGCCGATACCCTGTTCCTGAACAAGTCAGGTGCGGCAATCAGCAGAATTTCGGTTTTCAATATGGTGAAGAAACAGGCTATGGCAGCCGGTATCCATAAGGAGATCTCTCCGCATACGTTCCGCCATTCGTTTGCGACCCACCTGATAGAAGGCGGTGCCGACCTGAGGGCAGTCCAGGAAATGTTGGGGCACGAAAGCGTATTGACAACAGAGATATACACCCACATTGACAGTGAAACCTGGCAGAAGAACATCATCGAACATCATCCTATGAAATAGATAATTACTTATCTTTGTGGGAAATAGAAAATTACTTATCTTTGAGAAAATTATGATTCACGCGAAAAACATAGCGGGAAAACTGCTCGGGACAGTGCTTTTCATTGTCCTGGCTGTCGCCTCCTGTACCAAATATGACGAGCCGGTAATAAAAGATGCCGGCACCAGAAGAACAGAGGTTCCTGCCAAATGCAAGGTGCTGCTGCTTTATTCGGCCGGGTTCAACAGCCTGTGCAGCCAACTGGAGGCGGATGTGGACGACATGGCTTCAGGTTACCTGCCGCTCCGCAATTCCGCTGCCGCATCTGTTCTGGTCTATTCGCGCAGGCTTACCGAATCCAGACGATATACAGACCCCGCGCCTTCCTATCTGATCCGACTTTCGAGAGACGCTTATGGCAATGTTTTACGCGATACGCTGAAGACTTGGCCGAAGGAAATGGTTGCGGCTTCCGTAAAGGCTGTCAATGAAGTGCTTACGTCTGTCAAGGAACTTTATCCCAATGCTGATTACGGGATGATTTTCTCTTCGCATGGAACAGGCTGGCTGCCTTCCGGCTACTATTCTTCAGGTACGATCACCAATATCGCCACGGCATTGTCGCCTTCAGCAGGCCTGAACTATGACTTGGTTCCAGTGCCATATACGGAGTTTCACGGCGATGACCAGATCAAGGTCAAGAGCATAGGTGCTGACAACATCAATTCCAGCGAAGCATATGAAATGAACATCGAGGACTTCGCTGCTGCGATACCGATGAAGTTGGACTATATGATTATCGATGCCTGTCTGATGGGCGGCGTGGAAGTGGCCTATGCGCTGAGAAACAAATGCGACAAGCTGGTATTCTCTCAGGCTGAGGTGCTTGCGGACGGACTCTGCGATTACCACACGGTGGCCAAGAGGCTGTTGCTCAGCAGTGAGCCTGACTTGCTGGGGATCTGTTCTGATTCATGGGAGCTCTATTCTTCCCAGTCGGTGGAATGGCGCCGCTCTCTGACCATTTCAATGGTTGACTGCACCAGATTGTCACCTCTCGCTGAAGCCTGCAGAAAACTGTTTTCAGAGCATCAGTCTGAAATCATGTCCGTGTGGCCGGATGACGTGCAGGGATATTTCCGCTTAAGCAAACATTGGTTCTATGACCTCGAGGACATTCTTGTGAAGGCCCGTATTCCGGAAAGCGACCTGAAGGACTTCAGAAATGCAATGAGCGGATGCATTCTCTATAAAAATGCATCCGTCAACTTCCTTCTGGATTTCACTATCAAAACTTTCTGCGGCCTGAGCATGTATCTTCCGTCAGACGGCAATGCCACTCTGAACGAGTTCTACAAGACATTGTCCTGGAACGTGGATGCCGGCCTGGTCAGATAGAAAAGCTGTTATTCGGCGTTGTTTTTTTCTTGTGCCAATACTTCATTGAAACACTGACGGCAGAGAGGCTCATATACGTCTTTCTCTCCGAGCACCACGAGTTTGTGGCTCTTGGTGAGCCTGTGTGAGTGGTTTGCCAGGTTTCCGCATTTTACGCAGATGGCATGGACTTTCTGCACGTCTTCAGCTATGGCCATTAGTCCCGGAATAGGGCCGAAAGGCTTGCCCATGTAGTCCGTGTCAAGACCTGCTATTATAACTCGTTTTCCCTTGTCGGCCAGCTCCTGAGCGACCTGTATGAGGCTTTCGTCGAAGAACTGCGCTTCATCCACACCGATTACCTGGGTGTCTTCAGCGGCGTTCAGCATCTTTGAAGCCTCCTTGATCGGGGTGCACGGAATGCTGTGCAGGTCGTGGGAAACCACGTCAACATCAGAATAGCGCTTGTCGATCGCCGGTTTGAAGATTTCTATTTTCTGGTTTGCGAACTGAGCTCTTTTCAGTCGTCTTATGAGTTCTTCTGTCTTGCCGGAGAACATTGAGCCGCAGATGACTTCGATGCAGCCGGGCTTGTTTGGTGTTTCTGGATACATAATCATTGGTTGAAATGGATTGCGAATTTAGTAATTTAAATGTACATTTGTGCAATACTCAAATGAAAGAAGTTGTTTTCAAATGATAAAACGACTTCCAATAATCTTGAAACCTTATGGACAAGAGCCCGAAAGAAATATTGGCAGAACTTGACGCGGAGCTTTCCGCCCTGAAGGCCAGAGTCGGTGAGATCGAAAAAAAAGTGGAGCTGCTCCGCAATGAACTGGATATGGAACCTGCTGAGCCGCTGGACTTGGGGACAGCTGACTATCTGTATGATATAGCGGATGCAGTTCCGGAGGACATTCCTGTTGAGGATGTGCCTGAGGCGGTTGCTGACGACATGCCTGCGGACGTGTTTGCTGACAATGCCGGAGAGAATGTCGGGGAAAGCGTTCCGGACGACATCCCTGAGGCGGAGTCCGAATCTGAGCCTGAGGCGGAACCGGAGACGGAACCTGAGACTGAAGCAGAGCCTGAACAGGTAGCAGGAACTGAGCCTGAACCGAAACCGGAAGACCTTCCGGAGGAGGACGGATTCTCATTATTCGGCGGAATGGCAGAAGAAGAGGAGCCTAAGGCAAGAAAGACGAAAGCGCCGTCAGAGCACAGACAGTATCCGGGTCATAAGGTGATAGCGGACCAGAAATACGGAAACGAAGCCTGGAGAAAAGATATGCCGGGCCCGGAAGTGAAGGACGTCCGCAGCGCCATTTCGCTCAATGACAGGGTGATGTTCATCAGCACGCTGTTCCGCGACGATTCGATGCTGTTCCAGGATGTCATCAATAAGATCAATGCCCTGACCACGCTCGAAAAGGCTGTGCAGTATCTTAAGGAAAACTTCCCGGAGTGGGATATGGATTCGGAACTTGTTTACAGGTTCATGATGTCCGTAAGAAGAAAAATCAGGTAACCGATGGAAACCCAAGGCAAACTGTATATAGTCCCGACACCCGTCGGGAATCTTGAAGATATGACTTACAGGGCTGTGAAAGTCCTGAAGGAAGCTGACCTTATTCTCGCGGAGGACACGAGGACAAGTTCCGTGCTTCTGAAACACTATGACATCCACGGAAAACTGCAGTCCCATCACAAATTCAATGAGCACCAGACCGCTTCCGTCATCAAGGACAGGATATTGGCCGGGCTCAATGTCGCGCTGATAAGCGACGCGGGAACACCGGGAATATCAGACCCGGGCTTTCTGCTCGTGCGTACTTGTGCGGCGGAAGGCATTGAAATACAGACTCTTCCTGGGGCGACAGCCTGCATCCCGGCAGTCGTGTCATCCGGCCTGCCTTGCGACAGGTTCTGCTTCGAGGGCTTCCTGCCTGTAAAGAAAGGCCGTCAGACATTGCTGACGACATTGGCCACAGAGCCGAGGACAATGGTGTTCTACGAGTCTCCTTACCGGCTTGTGAAGACATTGGAGCAGTTTGCCGGTTATTTCGGGCCTGACAGGGAATGTTCCGTGGCCAGAGAAATTTCCAAACTGCATGAGGAACATCGCAGGGGTACTCTTGAAGAAGTTGCTGCCTGGTTCCGCGAACACGAACCGAAAGGTGAAATCGTGATAGTGGTGGCCGGGTGCCAGAAAACCAAGCGTAGAGAGGACGACGCTGAGGATTAGAAACATCGTGGCAGGTGGTTCTAAAATAGATGAATGACAATAAAAAGGGACGTAAACTCTCTCCCTCTTTCGTGACCGGCGCCATCGCGCTGGCATTTCTTGCTGTCGGCTATCAGACAGCGCTTTTCGTGCATAGGGCGGCTGCGCTCAAGATTCTGTCGGACGAAACTGTGCCCGATACTGTCTATATGTCTGTAGATGAGGCTTTTGCTGCTTCCGGTCAGGCTGTCGTCAGTGACGTTCCGGTGTCAGGGAAATCCGATGTGCGGCGGCTGTCAGAGAAATCCGTATCGGCGGGAAACGCCCGGCAGCAGGTCCCGGGCAAAAAGACCGTCATAGCACGGAAGCAAGGTGTCCGACCGGAAGCAGCCGCTGCAGTCGCCGCCGCCATCGTCCCACGCACTTATGAAAATTTCAGGTTCAATCCCAATGTCGTGTCTGTCAATGATTTGAGGCGTCTCGGCTTTTCTCTCAAGCAGGCGGAATCCATCGACAATTACAGGAAAAAAGGCGGCAGGTTCAGGCGTAAAGAAGATTTTGCCAAATCCTATGTGGTGGCAGATTCCGTATATCGCAGACTGGAAAAATACATTGACATACCTCTTCTGGACATAAACAGGGCGGATTCGGCGGAATTCGACGCGCTCCCGGGAATCGGCGGATATTTCGCGGCGAAGATGGTGGAGTACAGGTAGCGGTTAGGCGGCTATTCCTGCAAGGAACAGCTGATGGAAATCTATCATCTGGACAATGAAAAATACAGTAGATTCAGCGACCTCATAACAGTAGGGGAGTCCAGGCCTTTCCGCCTGTGGACCATGCCGGCGGATTCATTGAAACTGCACCCTTATATCCGTAACTGGAAGACTGCCAATGCAATAGTGCTGTATAGGAACAATAATCCCCGCGAACTCTGGACCGTGGAAGGTCTTCGGAATGCGGGGATATTGGATAACGCAGCTGCAGTCAGACTGTCGCGCTGCCGTATTGAGCAAGTCCTCAAGAACGTTACTGAAAACTAGTCTGAAACGTGTTTCAGAGCTTCGCGGATCTTGCCCTCGATTTCTTCACTGAGCTCGGCATTGTCAGCGATAAGCTGCTTGGTGGCTTCACGTCCCTGAGCAAGTTTCTGGTCGCCGTAACTGAACCATGAACCGCTCTTTCCGATAATGCCGTATTCGACACCGAGGTCCACGATTTCGCCGGTATGTGAGATGCCCTCACCATAGACGATGTCGAACTCCGCTTTCTTGAAAGGTGGAGCCATCTTGTTCTTCACTACCTTTACTTTGGTGCGGTTTCCGAGAGCTTCCTCGCCGTCCTTGATCTGGGTGGTACGGCGCACGTCGATTCTGACAGATGCGTAGAACTTCAGTGCATTACCGCCGGTGGTGGTCTCAGGGTTACCGAACATGACGCCGATCTTCTCACGGAGCTGGTTGATGAAAATGCAGCAAGTGTTTGTCTTGCTGATGTTTGCAGTCAGCTTTCTGAGCGCCTGGCTCATAAGTCTTGCCTGGAGGCCGACCTTGTTGTCACCCATCTCGCCCTCGATTTCCGCCTTAGGCGTAAGAGCTGCTACGGAGTCGATAACGATTATGTCGATGGCGCCTGACCTGATGAGGTTGTCGGCGATTTCGAGAGCCTGCTCGCCATTGTCCGGCTGTGAAATGAGAAGTGTCTCGAGGTCCACTCCCAGAGCCTTTGCGTAAGAACGGTCGAATGCGTGCTCAGCATCGATCATCGCGGCGATACCGCCTGCCTTCTGTGCCTGGGCTATCGCGTGGATGGCCAATGTGGTCTTTCCGCTGGATTCTGGACCGTAGATTTCAATGATTCTGCCTTTCGGATATCCTCCGATTCCCAAGGCATGGTCAAGAGCGATGGAACCGCTCGGTATTACCTGATGTTCATCCCATTGTGGCTGCTCTCCCAACTTCATGATGGTGCCTTTCCCATAGTCTTTCTCAATCTTGTCGATTGTCGCCTGCAACGCTTTCAGTTTCCCGGAATCAACCTGAGCGCCTGCATCTTTTACTGCTTCTTTAGCCATAATGTATAAATTTTTGTTCTATAATGCGGATTCGCCCGCATTCTCTACAAAGATAGAAAAATCAACGCAAACGGAAATGAAAAATTAACTAAATTTGTAGATGCCCACATTGACTTGTGGAACAATGAATTTTATGATGAACGGGAAAGATATAAAATACAAGCTTTTAGGCAAGACTCCGGAGGAGTTGAAGGAAATTGCAGTCAAGTGCGGTCTGCCGTCTTATGCGGGCGGACAGATAGCGCAGTGGCTTTACAAGAAGAAGGTGAAGAGCATTGACGAGATGACGAATCTCTCGAAGGCAGGCAGGGAACGTCTTGCGGAATCTTATGAAACAGGTGCCGTGGCATATTCAGAGTGCATGGAGTCGGTGGACGGCACCAAGAAGTACCTTTTCCCCGTAACCTGCTCCCTGCTCGGAGGATTGAACCGGATAGAGACTGAGAATGCGGGGACGGTAGAGTCCAGCAGCATTGAAGCTGTGATGATTCCGGAACTGGACAGGAGGACATTGTGCGTCTCCTCTCAGGCCGGCTGCAAGATGGGCTGCAAGTTCTGCATGACCGGCAGACAGGGCTTCCACGGGAACCTTTCCGCGGCCGACATACTCTCGCAGTTCGTATCGGTGGATGAGGCTGAGCAGCTTACCGGAACCGTGTTCATGGGAATGGGCGAACCGCTGGACAACTATGACAATGTGAAGAGGGCGATAGATGTGCTGACAGCAGACTGGGGCTTCGGATGGAGTCCAAAGCGTATAACTCTCTCATCTATAGGTGTTTTGCCTACGCTTAAGCGCTATCTGGATGAGACACGCTGCCATCTTGCCATCAGTATGCATGATGCTTTCCCGGATGAGCGTGGGGAACTGATGCCGGTCCAGCGTTCATATGATATAAAAGAAGTGATCGGCCTGATAAGACAGTATGACTTCACGGGACAGAGACGCGTAAGTTTCGAATACACGATGTTCGACGGGTTCAATGATGACAAACGTCATTGTGATGCCATCATAAGGCTGTTGTCCGGACTCGAATGTAGGGTGAACCTCATCCGTTTCCACAAGATACCTGACTTTCCGTATCAGTCATCGTCGGACGGGGTGATGACAGTATTCCGTGACAGGCTGAACAAGGCCGGTATCACTGCCACTGTCAGGGCGTCAAGAGGAGAAGATATTTTCGCTGCCTGCGGAATGCTTGCAGGCCGTCACAAAACTTGATAAAAGCTGAAGATTATGAAGAACACTGCTACTGGATATATGCTGACATTGGTCAGTATCCTGCTGTCAATCACGATGTTGGCACAGGAGGCTTATGCCCAGCCGGGCATCGGAGTAGATCCTGAAAAGGATTCCCTGTCAATGAAGGATCTGCAGGCGTACCTGTCGAAGATAAGGGAAAAGCGTCCGACTGTGGCGCTGGTCCTCAGCGGAGGCGGAGCCAAAGGTGTTTCTCATATCGGCGTGATAGAGTATCTGGACTCGCTGCAGATTCCTGTGGACGTGGTTTTGGGTACGAGTATGGGCGGACTTATAGGTTCGTTGTATTCGCTCGGCTATTCACCTGAGCAGATGGATTCGCTCGTGCGCTCGTTTGACTGGGACGTGGCGCTTACCGACAGGATTCCACGAAAGTACATATCCTACAATACCACGAAATACAAGGAGAAGATTCTCCTGTCGTTCCCGTTCTATTACTCGAAGAAAACGTATGCGAACAAGCTGGAACAGGATATCCGATATGCCGGCGCGGAAAAGAAATACAAGAAGATGCATTTCGGTGCCAACGACAATGAAGACGCGACAAGGCAGGTGAGGGACAATCTTCTGGGCAGTCTGCCGTCAGGATTTGCGTTCGGGCAGAATGTGAACAATATATTCAGTTCATTGACAGTCGGTTACCAGGACAATATGGACTTCATGGACTTGCCGATTCCGTTCGTCTGTGTGGCGACCGAGATGGTGACAGCCAAGCCTAAGATCTGGTATGACGGCAAGTTGAACACGGCATTGCGTTCGACGATGTCCATTCCGGGAGTGTTCGCTCCGGTGAAAGTGGACGGAATGGTGCTCGTGGACGGAGGCATGAGGGACAACTATCCGACCGACATTGCCAAGGAAATGGGTGTGGACATCATCATCGGCGTGGACCTGTCCTCCGGCTTCAGGGACTATACCCAGCTGAACAACCTCGGTGACATCATCTCCCAGGGCGTGGACATGCTCGGCCGCCAGTCCTATGAAAGCAATGTCTCCATTCCGGATGTGACGATACGTCCGAGACTGGACGAGTTCAATATGATGAGCTTTGACGACAAGAGCGTTGCCACGATTATCCAGCGTGGAAGGGAAGCGGCTGCTGCTCAGAAAGTTGCGTTGGACAGCCTTAAGCGGATTATCGGCCCGGGAAAGACAGAGCTGAGGAACCGCAGGGCCATAGATATAAATACTGAGCCGGTGAGGATTTCCAGAGTGGAGATTCATGGCGTCACCGACAAGGAGTCCAAGTATCTTCAGCGGAAAATAGGCATCAATCCGAATGTGGCCATCAGCAAAGACGCCATAGAGGACGCTGTGGCGACGATTTACGGAACCGACGGTTTCGACTATGTTACATATGAACTGCTCGGAAGCGAAGAGCCTTATGATTTGATAATCAATTGTAAACGCGGTCCGATTCACCAGTTCGGTATCGGAGGGCGTTTCGATACAGAGGAAATCGTGTCCGTGTTGCTGAATTTCGGACTCAATGTCCACAAACTTCAAGGCCCTGCATTCGACTTTACTGCAAAGGTGGGCACGAACCCTTACGCCAAGGCACATTTCTACTTGGCAGGTTCCAGAGGCCCTACCATCAATTTCGACGCATCACTGAAATGGACTGACAGAAACCAGTTCAAACTTGGCACGAGCGACTACAAGGTAGCGTATTTCAATATTCGGGAAGAACTGTATCTTTCCAATATCCGCTGGCGCAAGTTCGACGTGCGTGCCGGCCTCAGGAACAACTATTTCAAGTTGAACTCCGCGATGACCGACAAGGTCAATGGTGATTACGACTTCGGAAACCTTACCAACAGTTTCCTCTCCATCTATGGAAATTTGCGTGCGGATACGTTCAATGACGGGTATTTCCCGACCAGCGGCTTTACTTTCGGCTTAGGATACGAGTATGTGTTCAAGGGCTTGAAACGGCACATCACTCCATTCCATGCTCTGACTCTTGATTTCAAGACTGTAGGCCAGACGCGCGGTTCGTTGGCTGTAATACCGTCATTTTCAGCACGATATGTGTTCGGTGGAAATCCGTCTCTGCCATATCTTAATGTTATGGGCGGAGCGATACCTGGCAGATATCTGGACCAGCAGATGACATTCGCCGGAATCAATTACGCTACTGCAATGTCCAATTTCCTGGCGATTGCCCGCACTGATTTCCGCTTCAAACTGTTCAAGAACAACTATCTTACGGCCATGCTGAACTACGCCGTGTCAGTGTCCGACCTTTCTGATTTCGGAGATGTGGACAAGACCTACGGTGTGGTAGGCGCCGGCCTCAAGTACTCGTACGATTCCATAATCGGTCCTGTCGAACTTGATCTGCATTGGGCATCAAGGCATTACAAGACAGGAATGTATCTGAATATCGGTCTGTATTTCTAAAATCTGCAAAGCAATGGATGAGGGGAAATATCTGAAGGTATTGAATACGCTTCAGGCAAGGTGCTCGCGGAGTGAATGCTGCAGCCGGGATATGCGCACCAAGGCACTTAAAGCGCTGGATGGGGATGAAGCAGCGGCGGAAAGGATTGTCGCTTCGCTGGTGGCGGACAAGTTCGTGGACGCTTTGCGTTACGCATCCGCGTTTGCACGTGAAAAGTCTTCACTGTCAGGCTGGGGAGTGCAGAAAATATCCTTTGCATTGACGGGCAAAGGCATTGACAGGCAGACGATTGCAGAAGCGCTGGAAGACATTGACACTGATGCGGCAGCAAATAAGCTGGATTCTGTTCTGGCCGCGAAACTGCGCACTCTTTCTTCAGATCCTCAGCGACGGGTGAAGCTGCTCAGGTTTGCGCTCGGGCGCGGCTATGGCTATGATGAGGTGAAATCGGCCGTGGACAGATTGCTCTCGGAAGAGGACTAGACGTGTTTCTGTCTGTTGTGGACTTTCTTTATGATGTATGTGACGACTCCCCAGACTGTGAAGTCGTTGCTTTCCGTAACGTGAATCGGCTTGTATGACTTGTTTGCCGGAAGCAGCCACATCTCGCTGACCTGCTGGAGAATACGGTAGGAAACGCCGGGTTTCGGGGCATTGACGCTCTTGCCTTCGCCCACCTTCTCGGGGTCGGAGAAAGATATGTATTTCAATGTGAATTCCCCGTCGATGAAACAGACCGCCATATCGCCTTCCTGCGCATTCAACGCCTTGTCTATCACGAGGATATCACCTTCTTCCACTCCTGCGTCAATCATCGAATCACCCACCACGCGGCCGTAGAATGTCGCGGCCGGATGCCTTACGAGTTCGGCATTCAGGTCAATGCATTTGTTCATGTAGTCCTGTGCCGGAGACGGAAAACCTGCGTGAATGCCGTCTTCCGCCATCGGGGGCAGACCATTTTTTTCTACGTCGATGTCCATTGGGTAAAATTCATCTGCGAAGTTACTATTATTTTTCTAATTTTGCGGTATGGAATTAGTCGAGGAAGTCAATGCATTTCTGTCAGAATGGTCTGAGGTGGCCTGCTTGGAGACGCCTCAGGGGCTCACGGCATTGGCCTGTGGAAAAAAGGCATTGGTCCTGCCGGTTCAGGTGAGAAGCAGATCTGCCGAAGAGGCTTTCCGTGTCAATGCATTGGTGCGCCAGTCGCTTGATTTTCTGATCACGTCATTTCCTGAAACTAAGGTTGTGATACTTCCTGAGGATATGTGGCGGGCAAGGCCTGAGATGATGAGACCGCGTCTGCTCGCCCAGATAGGCCGGTTCAGGTCAATCTTCGCCAGAAACACTTCCGCTCGCAGGATTACCGGACCCGAGGCGGCTGAATTCCTGAAGAAATGGCATACGTATTCGGACGCTGCGTCGCGATACAGATACGGACTTTTTCTCGGTGGAACTCTCCTTGTGGCTGTGGCCACGTTCTCGTCTGCCCGGACATGGCAGAAGCAGGAAGGCATCGTAAGGTCCTATGAATGGGTGCGTTATGCGTCATTGCCGGATGTCCGTGTCGTGGGCGGTATGGGAAAACTGCTCAAGGCTTTCGTGAGAGAAGTCGGGCCTGACGACGTCATGAGTTACGCGGATCTTGAGTGGACTGACGGAGAGGTCTATGGCAGACTCGGTTTCAGGGAAGAGGGGCTGCGCGGGAGTGTGCTGTTCTCGGTCAATGAAAAGAGTTGGGAGCGTAAGGCATTGGCCTCAGATATGTCGGAGCCGCAGGGCTCTCTGTATCACGTGAATCTCGGCAGTAGAAAGTACAGGCTGAAAGTGGAAGGCAAGGATGAAAAATAGGAAACATACATTCTGGGGGAGGTTATGGAGGTTTTTGTTCATAAAACTTCCTGTGGCCTTCGTCGTTATAACTGTGCTGTGGGTGCTTATGCTGAAATGGGTGCCTGTCTATGTCACACCGCTTATGATACAGCGCTCGGTGCAGTACCGGAATGACAAGTCGTTCCATACCCGCAAGACCTGGGTGAGTTACGACAGGATCTCGCCGGAGCTGGCCAAGGCCGTGATAGCGAGTGAAGACAATCTTTTCGATACCCACAGCGGATTTGACTGGAAGCAGATAAACAAGGCGATAGACGACCATGAACGTGGAAAAAAACTGCGTGGGGCGAGCACGATTTCGCAGCAGACAGCCAAGAATGTGTTCCTGCTACCTTCCCGCAACTTCGTCAGAAAAGGCCTGGAGGCATATTTTACTGTGCTCATTGAAAATATCTGGGGCAAGAGGCGTATAATGGAGGTCTATCTCAATGTGGCTGAAATGGGGCGGGGTATCTATGGGGCCCAGGCTGCCGCTGAATGTCACTTCCGCAAGAACGCCTCGAAACTTACCAGACAGGAGTCGTGTCTGATCGCCGCCTGTCTGCCCAATCCGCTGAAGCGCAATGCAGGAGCACCTTCCGGATATGTGCGAGGCAGGGCTGCGATGATCCAGAGTCTGGAAGCCAAGCTTTCTTATCCTGAATGGGTTGCATCTCGGAAATAATGACTAAATTTGGAGACTTAATAAAACACTTATATTGACAATGGACGCAATTGTAAAAACCGACTTCAGTTTTCCCGGCCAGGTCGGCAAGTATGTAGGGAAAGTACGCGACGTGTATGACATTGACGGCAAGTACCTTGTGATGGTGGTTTCAGACCGCATTTCCGCATTTGACGTGGTTCTTCCTGAGGGTATTCCCTATAAAGGACAGGTCTTGAACCAGATAGCCGCCAAGTTCCTTGACGCGACTTCTGACATTGTTCCGAACTGGAAGATCGCTTCCCCTGACCCTATGGTGACTGTCGGTTACAAGTGCGAGCCGTATCGAGTGGAGATGGTCATCCGCGGTTGTCTTGCCGGTCATGCCTGGAGAGAGTATCAGGCAGGGAAGAGAACGCTCTGCGGAGTTCAGCTTCCTGACGGAATGGTGGAAGGCCAGGCTTTCCCGGAACCGATCATCACTCCTTCCGCAAAGGCTTCCGAGGGACATGATGAGGACATTACCCGCGAGGAAATCATCGCTCAGGGAATCGTGCCGGAGAAGGATTACATCCAGATAGAGAAATATACCAGGGCCATATTCAAGAGAGGCCAGGAAATCGCTGCCAAGATGGGTCTGGTTCTGGTGGACACCAAATATGAGTTCGGCAAGCTTGACGGAAAGATATATCTGATGGACGAGGTCCATACTCCGGACTCTTCACGTTATTACTATGCCGACGGCTACGAGGAAAGGCTCCGCAAGGGCGAGAAGCAGAAGCAGCTCTCCAAGGAGTTCGTGCGTGAGTGGCTGATGGCCAATGGCTTCCAGGGCCTTGAGGGACAGAAAGTTCCTGAAATGACTCCGGAGGTGGTGTCCCACATTGAGGAAAGATACATTGAACTTTATGAAAAGATAACCGGCACAAAGTTCGAAAGACGTGAGTACTCTGCTTCAGATATCGAGCGCAATGTGACGGCTTGTCTTGAGAAGCTATTGGGCGTTTAAGAATCGCTTTAGAAAGTTTTCCGGATTTGAGAACTTATGCATTAGTCGATTGCAACAATTTTTTCGTTTCGTGCGAAAGGGCTTTCCAACCGGAACTGGAAGGAAAGCCCGTTGTGGTTTTGTCCAACAATGACGGATGCGTGGTGGCCCGAAGCAATGAGAGCAAGGCGATGGGTATCAAGATGGGTACCCCGTTCTTCAAGATCCGGGACAAGGTCGAAAGCGGAAATCTCATTGTCCGTTCTTCCAATTACTCTCTTTACGGCGATTTGTCGTCGCGGGTGATGTCTATACTTGCTGCAGCGGTCCCGAAAATCGAAATCTATTCTATCGACGAGGCCTACCTGTGTGTTGACGGCATTGACAAGAAAAAATTGGAAGTCCTGTGTCCTGAGCTGGTACGGCGTATCCGCAAGTGGGTGGGAATCCCTGTCAGCATCGGTATCGCGTCCACCAAGACATTGGCGAAGGTGGCGAATCATTTTGCCAAGAAATATCCGGGCTACAATGGCGTTTGCAGGATAGTGACTGAGGAGCAGAGGGTCAAGGCACTGAAACTCACGCCGATAGGGGATGTCTGGGGAATCGGCCGCAGGGTGGCGCCGAGGCTGCTGGCGATGGGACTGACCACGGCTTATGATTATGTGTCAATGCCGCAGGACTGGGTATATAAGAATTTGGGCCTGGGCGGTCTGCGTGTCTGGAATGAACTCAATGGTAAGGAAAGCGTGGAGGAGGAACGTGATGAGGCCAGGCAATCCATCTGCACTTCCCGTTCATTTGCCGAAACGATTACTGATATTCAGGAACTTAGTGCGCGTGTGTCCGATTTCGCTGCCAAATGTGCGGAGAAGCTTCGTCACGACGGTACTGCTGCCTACTGCATAAA
>ULOQ01037832.1_pt1 | contig 57360 bp, 47 predicted proteins | sample 1952741 | NCBI WGS metagenome assembly ULOQ01 (sample SAMEA4835608, study PRJEB28245) | human gut metagenome | biome: gut microbiome; material: fecal sample | place: Denmark | collected 2008
CTTTGGCTTCAATTGCTAATGCGCTATGTGTCAATGTTTTATACTATTCGCACAAATGCAGGTTGTTCTACTTTTGTCCTAACTACTTGTTGTTAAATTTCGGTAAACTCTTTTCAGGACGATACATTAGGCGCAGCGCGTAAAGCGCTGATACTCAGCAAAATAGCCACTTTCAGAGTTGTAAAAACACCAACTCTGAAAGTGGCTTAACTATTGATAATCAGAGGATTACGCGTTGCGCCCCAACATCACCGTTCTCCACCATATTCCACGTCACCGTTCACTGGGCATTCCACATCAAAGTAATCCACCATATCTCACGTAACCGTTCTCTGGAGCATTCCACGTCAAAGTTCTCCTCCATATCTCACGTAACCGTTCTCTGGAGCATTCCACGTCAAAGTTATCCACCATATTCCACACCACCATTCCCCACCACATTCCACATCAAACGTTCTCCGCAGCGCGAAGATAGAGTTTCAGTATAGAAGCAGTGGCCGGAGTAACCATGACAGACTCATCGACGCGGAAAAAGAACCTACCGGAAACGTAGCCGCAGACGCCGGCCACCCGCACGCCGCGAACCGCATCAGTGCCAATGTTATCCGCCCCTCTCCTCGAAGTTTCACTATCCGAAACATCACTGGACGAGCCTCCACTCTCCGCCCCCTCGCTTGCCGAACCGGGCAGGACAATGACTAGCGCACGGGACTTTTCTTCAATGCTCAACCTCAGACCTGTAAAGATATCGCTGAGCTTTTTCTTGCCATTGAGCCCGACAGGACGCATCCAGTCCCCATTTTGCCAACCGCGCAACAGGAACGGTAATGTCAATGCTTCTGACGAAAATGCAGCAATCCCTTCTCGGGCCAATGACTTGGCATCCGCTACCGGGTCCGCGCCTGCTTCGGAAACAGAGACATTGACACGAAAATCATCGAAAACATATTCGCCGGTCGTGCGGACCACCGAGCAGGCCTCATTCTCGTTTATCACAGGTCCGCCGGTCATCAATGTACCGCGTGACCTGTGGGCAGAGCCTCGTCCGACCAATCCGCTGTATGACAAGCCGGACCCAACAAAAGAGGACGTGATTGACGCAGAGTCTCGTCCGGCCAATCCGAAGCACTCCCCCAAGCCGTGATTCTCTGACGCAACCGGAGAAGATTCTCCGCCCTGCTTATCAACCTGAGCACCATCCAGAGTACCTCCCTGCTTATCAACTTGAGCACCGCCCTGAGCACCGCCCTGCTTATCAACTTGAGCACCTCCCGGAGCACCACCCTGCTTATCAACCTGAGCACCGTTCTGCGTACCTCCCCACTTACCAACCGTCACACTGCCCCGCTTACCGACCTGCACACCGACAGGCGTACCAACCGTCACACCTACCCGCGTACCACCACGCAGATCACCCCGCAGATCACCCTGCAGATTAGCCCTATCCCCATGAGCATCAGCACGCTCACTTATGGCAGGGCTCTCCGGCACTACCCGAGCGGCCTTTCTGACAATCAGGCACTCCCCTGCCGTAATAAGCTCGTAGCCCGGTGCCTCGAAGACCTTACCGGAAAATGTCTTGCCGCTTTCAAGCAGGCGCACCACCGGTTCGAGGAGCCTGTCCCTGAAGCCATACACTTCCAACAGCCTGTACAGCACATATTTATAATGCTTCAGACCACAAAGTCTTACTGCATTGACACGAAGCAGTTCATCCATTCCGGCAGGCTCGCAGACACCATCACGCACAGAAATGAAATAATCATCCGCAATCTCCTGCACCTCGGAAAACGCATTCATCTCCCGGGCAAAAGTCGTCAGGAACGACGGATTCAGACTCTCAAAAACAGGGAAAACAAGATGCCTTATACGATTCCTCTTATAGACAGTTTCAGCATTGGTCCTGTCATCATGATACTCCAGAGAGTTGGCAGCCACATATTCCTCAATCTGTTTACGACTGAAAGACAACATCGGCCTCAACAGGCGCACACCTGACAATTCATCCCTGGTTACAGGAACTACTGTTTCCACCTGCATACCGGTAATTCCGCGCAGCCCTGTCCCACGCAAAAGATTCAGAATCAATGTCTCCGCATTGTCATTTGCATTGTGCGCGACAGCCACTCCATAGTATCCATTATCCCGGCACAACGACGCGAACCAGTCATATCTGAGTTCCCTCGCAGCCATTTCAATACTGACACTATGGGACGAAGCGTACTGTTCCGTATCGAAATCCGCCTTATGGTAACGCACACCGTTCCGCCCGCACCAGGCAGCCACAAGCGCCTCGTCCGAATCACTGTCCTCACCACGGAGATGAAAATTGCAGTGCGCCACAGCAAACCTCCGTCCTGCGGAACTGTTCAGGAACAATGAAGCAAGGCATATGGAATCAATGCCCCCGCTTACTGCAAGAAGGGCTGTTTCCTTTTCCGGAACCAGCCCCACTATCGTTCTGTCAAATGATTTCTGAATCATCATATTGCCTGTTACCTCGGTCTTGAAGCGATCGTATATGAGAAGCCGAATGCCAATGACTCCTTGAACTGTATCGCCTTACGTCCTTCAGGATATTTCTTCAATGTCTTCTCAGTCTTCACCAGCACCTTGTCGTCATAGATGAGGTTGGTGGTCACTGTCAATGAAAAATACTTGGCGATTTGCCAGTCAAACCTGTTATCCCAGTTAACACGGATATTCTGCGGCTTGTCGAGATAGTCAGAGAACAGCACCAACTGTGAAGTATATTTGAAATTGTCATTGATCTGAAGCTTTCCATCGATCTTTATCTGCGCACCGAACTCGAATCTTGCCGAACGATAAGCGTCACCGGAAGTCTTGGCAGCGACAAAAGCCTCGTAACGTGCTTTCTCATCCCCTACCAGAGCAGCTGCATCAGCACTGGAAAGCGCATCCAGACTCTCGTATTTCTTCTTGAGTTCCATACTGTAGGACTTCCTCAAGCTCTCATCAGTAACGACCACGAAACCTCCTGTAAGAGGAGCGACGTTGACAGTAAGCCATTTGGTAGGAACCCAGTCAATACCGAGCGCGATGTTGGTATAGGCAGGAGCGAAGAAACCGGACTTGAGTTTCCTGCTCTGCTTCCAGTCGGACTTGCCAGGCTCCCAATCGTCCGCAGCACCGGCCGGCTTGGAGGGCATAGGATAGTTGTAACTGTTCGAGAACTGTGACTTGAAGTTGAACTGAGCGGAATAGTTCAATGTCTGCAAAGCCTTGTAGCCGAACTTGCCCTCATAATACATACGGTCATCGCTCTTCTGTATGAACGGCTTGTCCTCAGAATACAGGAAACCGTAATCGAGCTGAAGTCGGTTGTTGAAGAACAGGTCTTTCTTCTTGTAGTTAGCATTAGCGTCAATGAAAGACTTCAGGGTCACGTTGTTATAACCGCCGGCAGCCCAGTTCGTCAGACTTGTCTGTCCGAAATCCAGTTTCGTAAGAAGGGAATTCGTCCAATATCTCGGTTTAGGTGTCTTGACTACAGCTTCAGGAGCGCCCGCAATCGCCTTGGCAGCCTCTTCAGCAGCCTTTTGCGCATCGGTGACATCCTGTGCATACACAGATGTAAATGCCAATGCGGACAAGCACATCAAAAGGATTCTCTTCCTCATAAAATATTCACTAATAAGCGATTGCAAATACAACTCTCTCGTGTGAAGGCTTGCCGGAATAGATATCCGTGCCCTCTTCCTTACATACGACGCTATCTACAGGAATACATCTGATGGTAGCCTTGGTTTCATCCTTGATCTTCTGCTCAGTCTCGGCAGTACCGTCCCAGTGGCAGAGCAGGAACTTGCCCTGAGTGATCTTCTCCTTGAACTCCTCCCAGGAATCACATTTCTCGATACGAGAGCTCCTGAAATCCAACGCCTTCTGATAGATATTGTTCTGAATATCCACGAGCAGATCCTCGATATACTTGTCAATGCCCTCAAGCGAAACTGTCTTCTTCTCAAGTGTATCGCGGCGGTGTACCTCCACCGTATCATTCTGCAGGTCACGTGCACCGAGGGCAAGCCTTACAGGCACTCCCTTGAGTTCCCATTCAGCGAACTTGAAGCCCGGACGCAATGTGTCACGGTCATCGATCTTCACAGTATGGCCGGCAGCCTCGAGAGCCTTCTTGATTTCATTCATCTTGTCGAGAACGGCATTGTGCTCCTCCTCGCTTCTGTAGATAGGAACCATCACCACTTCGATCGGAGCCAGAGCCGGAGGGAGAACCAGACCGTTGTCATCGCCGTGAGCCATGATGAGCGCACCCATAAGACGGGTGGAAACGCCCCAGGATGTAGCCCATACATACTGCTGCTTGCCTTCCTTGTCGGTGTACTGCACATCGAACGACTTGGCGAAGTTCTGGCCGAGGAAATGTGAAGTACCTGACTGCAGAGCCTTTCCGTCCTGCATCATCGCCTCGATAGTGAGGGTATCCAATGCACCGGCGAATCTCTCGTTAGGACTCTTGTGGCCTACAATGACCGGGAGAGCCAGATAGTTGCGGGCAAAGTCAGCATAGACATGGACCATCTTCACTGCCTCTTCCTGAGCCTCCTGTGATGTAGCGTGAGCCGTGTGGCCTTCCTGCCAGAGGAACTCTGCGGTACGGAGGAACAGACGGGTACGCATCTCCCATCTGACGACATTGGCCCACTGGTTGCACATGATAGGAAGATCCCTCCATGATTTGATCCAGTTCTTGTATGTACTCCAGATAATGGTCTCGGATGTCGGACGCACTATCAGTTCTTCTTCAAGTTTCGATGACGGATCCACTACCACGCCATTGCCTTCAGGGTCATTCATGAGCCTGTGATGTGTCACTACCGCACATTCCTTCGCAAAGCCTGCGACATGCTCAGCCTCACGGCTGAAGAAAGACTTGGGAATGAACAACGGGAAATAGGCATTGACTGCGCCTGTTTCCTTGAATTTCGAGTCCAGCACGTGCTGCATCTTTTCCCATATAGCATAGCCATAAGGCTTGATTACCATACATCCCCTTACAGGTGACTGCTCTGCAAGGTCCGCTTTAACTACCAGGTCGTTATACCACTGAGAGTAGTTGTCTGACCTTTTGGTTATCTGATCTGCCATCTTTTGTTAGTTTATTTTATTTTTTGGTTTCTTTATGCAATAACATTCATATATTTGCATTTAACATGCGAGCATCGGCGAGGTATGAATATTGCAGACATACCATCGCTGCAATGCAGCGCACAAAGATACAAATTATTTATATAACTAGGAGGTCCGATTATGAAAACAAACATCTTGGTTCTTTCCGGAGCATTCCTGGCATTGGCCAGTTGCGGTTCCGCATCGCAATACGCTTCAAGCCAGCAATATCAGGACGGATTCTACAGCAGACCTGCTAAAACCGAAACTAAAGCGGATGTTCTTGCGTCCCGCAACAAAGTAAACGAACTCGTAAAGGAGACGGAGAACTCGACATTGTTCCTCAAGGCAGGAGAAACAGACACACTGTTCATTCCGGAAAACACTTCAGCCACATTGAAGTTCAACAAACAGGACAACAGCACCGTAGTCACTGTCACCAATACACCTGCATATTCACTGTACCCTGACGGATTCACAGCAGGATATGCGGCAGGATGGGCATCATCATATTGGCCTGGAACATATTGGGGCTCATGGTATTACCGCCCTTATTGGTCCAGCTGGTACTGGGGAGCGAATCCGTGGTATTACTCAAGCAGCATCTGGTGGGATGACTGGTATTGGGGAGACCCGTGGTACAATCCTTGGTATTGGGGCAGACCTGTATATTACGGCTGGGGCTACAGCTGGTACCACGACCCGTGGTATTACCATCACCATCACCATCATTATTACCATGACCACTGGTGCGGTCCTTGGTACGACCATGGCTTCGGACACGGGAGGGACAGTTACTACTATGGCAACAGAGGCCTGACCGAAAGCAGCAGAGGAAACGGAATGGGCGTAGCATCTTCCACAGTCAGAAGAAATGCCGGCTCGTCATCATCAGTCAGGAGAGCCTCCGGCACCGCGACGACATCGACAAGAGGCAATGACATGTCAATGACTTCTGTCAGAAGGGTTTCAGCGTCCGGAGTACGCACATCCAGCGGTTCGGCAAACAGCCAGGCTGTACGCAGCTCATCTTCCAGCCAGGCGATCCGCACAAGTTCTTCCGCAGGACAGGCGGTAAGAAGTTCAGCTTCGGGCCAGACTGTACGCAGCAGCTCAAGCCAAGCGGTACGCAGCGCGGCTTCCGGACAGTCCGTCCGCACGAGCACCTCAGGCAACACCGCTTACAGAACGGCCAGCACATCCGGAGTAAGGTCAGCCGGCACGTTTTCAAGTGCTTCCTCATCTAACAGGACAGCATCCGCACCTGCATACAGAAGGGCAGCCACAAGCCGGTCATCCGGCCAGTCATCCGGCACAAGTTACAGAAGTTCATCTTCTTACGGAAGTTCCGGCAGTTCCTACAACTATGGCAGCGGAAATTCAGGCTCGTCATACAGAAGCTCGTCAAGCAGCTCCTCATACAGGAGTTCTTCCAGCAGTTCGTCATACCGCAGTTCGTCAAGCAGTTCATACAACAGCGGTTCCTCATACCGCAGTTCTTCCAGCGGCTTCTCCGGCGGAGGATATTCCGGTGGAGCATCCCGCTCAAGCGGAAGTAGCGGCGGCAGTGTAAGAAGAAGATAATTTAGAAACCTGAAATAAGTGAAGAAGATATGAAGATGAAAAAGATTATTCCGTTGACGCTGCTTGCGGCTGTCTCGGTCAATGCTGCGGCTCAGAACGTCCAGGACGCTCTGAGATTCAGCGAGAACAATTACTATGGCACAGCGCGCTCCATCTCCATGGGCAATGCGTTCACCGCACTGGGAGGAGATCTGGGTTCCATAAACCTCAACCCTGCCGGCTCGGCCGTGAACAGCTTTTCACAGGTCACGTTTACCCCGAACGTAAGCATCGTGTCCACCACGAGCGATTACAATGCAATGCCTTCACAGTCAACGGCATACGGCAGCACCCTGAACAACAGTTCAGCCAGGTTCACACTACCTAACGTCGGTTTCACCCTCAATTTCGACACCAACGCCAGACGCGGGCTGAAAAGAGTGACATTCGGATTCATTGCCAATGCCACAGCAAACTACCTGGACGACATGGCGGCAGGCGGACGAAACACAGCCACATCATATGCAGGTTCATTGGCTTCGATGATGAGCGGCGTGAACTCCAGCCTCCTGAACGGAGAAAACGGATATTACGGCAATGCCAATGTTCCATGGAATCAGGTAACCGGCTGGCAGTCCGGAATGGTGTCCACCTATGGCTCTGCGAATGACAAGTACATAGGCGCGACAGAGAAACTCATTGACGACGGAAAAGGCGGACAGACCATTCAGCTCGCTGACGCCATCGACCAGCTTTACGGACGCAGGTCCCACGGTAACAAGTATGATCTGCTGTTCAATGTCGGCCTCAACATTTCTGACAGGGTTCATATCGGAGGAAACTTGGGTATCGTGTCCATGGACTACACCAGAAACGAGTACTTAAAGGAAATCGCAGTGGATCCTGACAAATTCGGTGTCGAATTCGACAATGGTTCCGGAGGGGTTTCCAAGACATATTTCAACAGCCTGAGATACAGATACTCATACGACATGCAGGGCGGAGGCGTCTATGCCAAATTCGGTATAATCGCTGTCCCTATCGACGGGCTCCGCATAGGTGCGGCCATCCAGACTCCTACGGCAAACTGGATAACGGAACATTGGCAGCACGCCGGAGAGACCTGGTACCAGAGCAACGTGTTCGATGCCAATGCGACATCTCCTAAGGGTGAATACAAATACAAATTCGTATCACCGTTCAGAGCCAATTTCGGTGTAGCCTACACATTCGGCGGTTGGGGTCTTGTCAGTGTCGACTATGAGATCTGCGACTACAGCACGATGAAATTCAAGGAAACCGACACCAATGACAACACCGTTTTCGACAATGGCGTAAACCGCGACATCAAGAACTTCACCGGAGCAGCACATGCATTGAGACTCGGTGCTGAAGTCAAACCTGTTCCGCAGTTCGCTATAAGGGCAGGCTACAACTTCACTTCCTCGCCGGAGAGATATATTGACGACCTCACCGGCAAGAAGATGACTCCTAAGGCCTACAAGCACTCGCTTGCTGCCGGAGTGGGATATTCATCCAATGGTTCATTCTTCTGCGACCTCGCTTTCAGATGGACAAAGAACCCTTACGAGTACGTATATCCTTATGACTCCTACATTGACGGTGAATTGTCTCCTGAAATCAGGAACAGAGCCAGGTTCTACGATGTAGTCGCCACCTTCGGATGGAGATTCTAAAATGATTCGGGGATTTATTTCAGCCTCTTGAGGTAAGAGATGGAATCCGGACCTTCATTGAACAAGAGGTCCATGACGGACAAATCTGATATGAAGCCATACTTCAGGGAAAAGACCTGCCAGTATGGCTTTTTCAGTCCCAGACGCTCAAGTATGTCATTATGCCGCTTCGGGTGGATTACGCCACGCAGGTCACGGCCATATACCGTGCTGCCATGCGGCGTAAACTCCTCCGTGAAACGGATGTCCGCCTCTATACCAGTCTTCTTCAGGAAGAACCGGAGCAGGTCAATGTTCAGGTCGAAAAGGAATTCGTGTTGCCTGTCCAGAATGGCGAACAGATCGTCCTTGTAATAGTCAAACCACGGAGAAGATTCGTAGGCGGACACGATAGCACGCTTCATCCTCATCAGCCACGGCTTGCTCCAGTCGATTCTTAGTTTCCTGACAGGAAGCGCATAAGTGCCGTTTTCATGCACAATCGGCACGGAAAGCGCCTCCACACCACCTGCAGCATATATCCGGCAACGGTTGCGGTATGTCTGTTTCTGATAGTTCTCACAGGCCTCTATATAGACAATTGCAGGCACATACGAATTTACCCCGTCAGATGACAGGGTAAACTCTTCAGCTATTGCCGCCACATAGGATACAGGCGGAAAGAAAGCCATGTCCAAAAGCATTGACATAACTAGTCGATATCGCCTTTCTCTCCGGATGTATTGGCTCTTACGATACCACGCTTGGAAGAACGGATGAAGTTCAATATGGTGGTCTTCTCCTCTGAATCAGGGAAACCGGCCTCAACCTTGGAGCAGCCGTCAGAGATATTGTATCCCTGGAAATAGATGGTATCGTAGATATCCTTGATATTTCTTACAGTCTCTGCCGAGAATCCTCTTCTGCGGAGTCCGACGATGTTCACACCGGCATAGCAGATAGGATCACGGCCACACATTGCGTAAGGAGGGATGTCCTTGTTGATCTTGGACATGCCGCCTACCATTGCGTGGCAGCCGACCTTAGTGAACTGATGCGCTTTCGCACCACCACCGATGATGGCCCAGTCATCGACCTCCGTTTCTCCGGCGATGCCGACGTAACTTACAAGGATACAGTGATTTCCGACATGGCAGTCGTGAGCTATATGTACATAGGACATGATCAGAGTATTGCTGCCGACCTTGGTAATGCCCTTGCCGCTTGCCTTTGTTCCACGGTTGATGGTCACGCACTCACGTATAGTAACATTGTCACCGATCTCCACATAGGTAACCTCACCTTCGAACTTGAGGTCCTGAGGCACTGCGCCTACGACAGCTCCCGGATACACTTCGCAATTCTTGCCCATTTTCACATAAGGGAAAATGACTGCGTGAGGATGTATCTTGCAACCGTCGCCAATCTGTACATTCTCATCAATGAATGCGTAAGGTCCTACTTCTACATTGTCGCCGAGTACGGCCTTAGGACTTACTGTAGCCAATGGATGTATCTTATTCATAGTTTATTTGGTTTTATTCAGGAGGGCTCTCAGAGCCTTCGCAGCATTAGTATTTATCGTGTGTCCAGGTTTGAAAGCGGTGATTTCAGCATTGAGATAACCGCCTGCAAGCCTCATGTCTCCTATCATGTCCAGAAGTTTGTGACGGCCGCATTCATTCGGGAAATGCAGTTTCAGATTGCTCAGATAGCCTTCCGGGGTAACGCCCAGCTTTGGCTGGTTGAACAGGTCCGCCATACGTCCCACCTGCTCGTCAGTAACCGGATGCTCCACAATCACGATGGCATTGTCCACATCACCTCCCTTCACCAGGTTGTTCGCCAGAAGGAACTCTACCTCATGGAAGAACACGAAAGTACGGCAAGGGCCGATTTCAGATGCATAATCCTTGGACAAGTCCCATGCGGCAGACTGCACGCCGAGCACTCTGGAATTGAAATCCACCGTAATATCGTAGGAAGGAGCGGCAGCAGGTTTGATTTTCACCCAGGAGCCTGTCTTCTCGTCCTTGATTTCTATTTCATCAGGAATGTCAATAAACTGTCTATCAGCATCCTGCTCGACCAGACCGGACTCAGAAAAGGCCTTTACATACGGCTGGGCGCTGCCGTCCAGAATAGGGACCTCGACATTGTTCAGCTCGACTACGGCATTGTCAATGCCCATTCCGGTCAATGCCGACATCAGATGCTCTATCGTGGAAACTGAAGCTTCTCCTTCAGATATGGTAGTACTCCTCGCTGTGCTGGATACGTTCTCGGCCAATGCCCTGACTACGGCTCCCTCTCCAAGGTCTGTTCTTCTGAAAACAATTCCCGTATTCTCCGGAGCGGGATTTACCGTCATCTCAGCAATTCTTCCAGTATGAAGACCTTTTCCCTGGAAACTGCAGGAGGCTTTAAGTGTTTTTTGCTTCATCAAATTATCTTTTAATCACGCAAATATACTAATTATTCTTTTCCCTGCTGACGGAATATAGCATAACTGCGCATATAGTTCTTTATAGGAATGGCAGGTGAACCCAAGAGCACCTGACCGGATTTCTTCACATTGCCGATAACGCCGGCCTGAGCCGCAATAGTCGTATTGTCAGCTATTTCAATGTGTCCTGCGATACCTACCTGGCCTGCCAGAATACAGTTCTTGCCTATTTTTGCCGAACCGGCGATGCCGCACTGCGCCGCCATAACGGTATTGTCACCGATAACGACATTGTGCGCAATCTGGCAGAGGTTGTCGATTTTCACGCCGTTGCCGATGATGGTGGACTCCATCTCGGACTTGTCAATGGTGGTACCGGCTCCGATCTCCACATTGTTGCCGATAATCACATTGCCGATGTGCTCGATCTTCTCCCAGGTGCCGTCAGGCTGAGGCGCATTTCCGAATCCGTCCGAGCCGATCACAGCGTTTGAATGGATGATGACATTGTCACCTATGACCATTCCCGGATAGATGCTTACGCCAGGGTAAATGATGCAGTGTGAACCGATTACGGTATTGTCACCGATATATACGTTTTCATATATCTTGGTATAGTCTCCGATGACAGCGTGATGTCCCACATAGGAATGACTGCCGAGATATACCTTCTTGCCGAACTTGGTGGTGAGGAACCAGGATGAGCGGAAACCCCTGTGTCTGCGGTCCGTACGCTTCTGGGTAGCCACATACTTGAGAAGTTCCGCAACTGCCGTGTACGCATCAGCAACACGGATCATGGTGCAGCTGACTTTTTCCTTAGGCTCGAATGTGGAATTCACAAGCAGGATGCTGGCCTTGCAGGTATATACATAATGTTCATACTTAGGATTTGCATAGAAGCACAATTGACCTGATTTTCCGTGCTCTATCTTGGCGAATGAAGTCACCTTCACTTCCGGGTCCCCGTCCACGGTTCCCCTCAAAACTTTGGCCAGCTGTTTGGCTGAAAATTCCATATTCTCAAACTATTTTATTCAACGTATTTCACATACCAAATCCGGTACGACGCAACATCTGCTTTGCAAAGTAAACACATTTACATTACTTTAGCAAGAAAATCGCGTTGTTCATATTTTTTAAGGAAATTCGGTTATTATGGAAATTTTGATTACCTTTGCAAAGTGAGATGAGATAGGGGACGGATGCGTCTCCTATCTTTTTTTAAGAAAGCTTAGAATAATATGATAAGTAAAGAGCTGATTTACAAAGAGATGACTAAGACAGTGGAAGCGCGTGGATGTTTCATTACCGATGTTTCCATCAGTAGGGACAATGACATTGTCATAGCCATTGAATCGGAAAACGGCACTGTGGAAATGGATGACTGCATCGCGGTAAATGACAGTTTTCTCTCGATTTTCGACCAGGAAAAGGAAGACTATTCACTTACTGTGACTTCTGCAGGGCTTGACCAGCCGTTCAAGATTCTCAAGCAGTACATCAAGGCTGTCGGTTCCAAAGTCGAGACATTGACAAGAGACGGAAAGAAACTTGTCGGAACACTGGAAAGCGCTGACGAGAAAGGCTTTACGCTTGCCTACGAGGTAAAGGAGGCTGTCCCTGGAAAGAAAAAGAAGGAGCTTGTCAGACACGTGGACACTTTCGCTTACGAGGACGTGAACAGCGTCACTCCGCACATTGAATTCGAATAGGAAAAATATAAAAAACAATAACTGTTATGGAAGAAGAAAAGCTCGACCTCAAGGCAGCCTTCGCGCTGTTCAAGGACGAAAAACACATTGACCGCCCGGTGATGATGGGTGTACTGAAGGATGTGTTCATGACCCAGTTGGCAAAGACTTTCGGCTCTGCTGACAATTTCGACGTCATCATCAATGTCGATAAGGGAGACTGTGAGATCTACCAGAACCTCGAAGTGGTGGAGAACGTGGAAAATCCCAACACTCAGATTGCACTTGCAGAAGTGAACAAGAACGGAGACGACTACGAACTCGGCGAGACCTTCACCAGAAAAGTGGAGCTCAAGGATTTCGGAAGACGAGGCATCCTCAATATCAGACAGAACCTTCAGGGAAGGATCATGGATATAGAGAAGGCCAACCTCTATAACAAGTACACTGACAAGATCGGTGAGATTTTCACCGGAGAGATTTACCAGACATGGGCAAAAGAGGTGCTTATCCTCGATGAGGACGGAAATGAGCTCAGACTGCCTAAGTCAGAGCAGATCCCGGGTGAGCATTTCAAGAAGAACGACACTGTACGCGCCATCATCAAGAGCGTGGAGATGAAGAACAACACGACTCCTTACATTGTCCTTTCCAGAACTTCAAACGAATTCCTCAAGAAGCTTTTCGAGCAGGAAGTTCCGGAAATCTATGACGGACTCATCACCATAAAGAAGGTAGTCCGCATACCTGGCGAAAGGGCCAAGGTCGCTGTGGAGTCCTATGATGACAGAATCGATCCTATCGGAGCCTGCATCGGTGTCAAGGGTGCACGTATCATCGGTATCGTAAGGGAATTGAGAAACGAGAACATCGACGTTCTCCAGTGGACCAACAATACCCAGCTCCTCATACAGAGGGCATTGAACCCGGCGAAGATTTCATCTATCGACATGGGTACGGACGAGAACGACAAGATCAAGGTATTCATGCTTCCTGACGAGGTGAAGAAGGGTATCGGTAAGGGCGGATGCAACATCAAGCTCGCAGGAATGCTTGTTGACCGCGAAATCGAGGTATGGCGTGAGGTGCCTAAGGAAGACGAGGCTGAGGATGATGAGGACGTACTCCTCACTGAGTTCAGCAACGAAATCGATCCATGGGTCATCGAGAGGCTGCAGTCCATCGGATGTGATACGGCAAAGAGCGTACTGGCTCTGGATCCTGAGGACATCGCCAAGCGCGCTGACCTGGAAGACGAGACCGTGGAGGATGTGATGAACATTCTGCGCGCTGAATTTGAAGAAGAATAGTTAAATAAAAGGGGTTTATATGGCAGAAATCAGACTAAACAAACTGACAAGAGAATTCAATGTGGGACTTCAGACATTGGTGGATTTCCTGAAAGCGAAAGGCGCCGATGTCGAGATGAATCCGAATGCCAAGGTGTCGGACGAGTTCATTCCTGAGCTTCAGAAGGCCTTCGGCGGGGATGCCAAGGCGAAGGACGAGTCAGAGCGTGTTCAGATTAAGATAAAGGAAATCATTGAAAAGGGTTCCAAGAAGAAAGAGGACGAGGAAGAAGAGGCTGCAGGTGGAAGCACCGTCATCATCAGAGGAACATCAGGAAGTGGTTTCGCGAAGGAGGAACCTGTACAGAAGCCTGTAGAGGAAGCTCCGAAGGAGGTAAAACCGGCGGTGGAAGAGACGGCTGCACCTGAAGTCCAGGAAGCGCCGAAAGTCCAGACAGTTCCGGAACCTGTCGCAGAGACCAAGCAGACAGAGGTTCCGCAGCAGGTGGAAGAAGCTCATGCTGAACCAGTTGTAGAGGTTAAGCCAGCCGCTGAAGTGAAACCTTCAGAGGAAGTTGCGCCTCAGCACAGCGAGCCTGTAGAAGTAAAACCTAATGAAGAAGTCGAGCTGCCAAAAGCTGCAGAGCCTACCGACCAAACCCCTTCGGAACAGGCTCATGCGAACCAGATCAAGAAGGCTGACATCAAGAAAGGCGACAAGACTCAGAATCAGAAAGAGTTCAATCCTAAGGTGGACAAGGCCAAACTCAAGGCCGAGCACAAACTCCAGAAGGCTGCTTCCAGCAATGACGAAGATGAGCCTGTTTCTACAGGAGGTCTGAAGATTGTGGGCAAAGTGGACCTGTCCAAATTCGAAGCTCCCAAGAAGAGCAAGAACAAGAGGGAGCGCATTGCCAAAGGCGGAAGCGAGAGAGTCGATGTGAACAAGATTGACGGCAACGACAAAAAGGACGGCAACAAGAAAAACCGTCAGGGCAATGCCGGTGGTCAGAACAACGGTCAGAACAATGGCAAGAAGGATTTCCGTCAGGGCGGCAACAACCAGCCCGGACAGGGAAAACGCCGCAGAGACCGTGGCAATGACAGGTTCAAGCCTGCTATGACAGAAGCCGAGCAGGAGGAAATGCAGAAGGAAATCCAGAAGCAGGTGAAAGAGACCTACGCAAGGATGAACGACAGCAAGTCCAAGAACAGCTTCGGTGCAAAACACAGAAAGGAGAAGAGGGAGCTCGCTTCCCAAAAACTTCAGGAGGAGATGGCTCAGGAGGCTGCTGAGAAGAAGATTCTCAAGGTAACTGAGTTCGTTACTGTCAATGACCTCGCGACCCTCATGAACAACACTCCTGTAAACAAAGTCATCGAGGCCTGCTTCAGCCTCGGTCTCATGGTGTCAATCAACCAGAGACTTGATGCAGAGGCACTTGTGCTTGTCGCAGAAGAGTTCGGATACAAGGTGGAATTCGTCACTGCAGACATTCAGAATGAGATCAATCAGGAGAATGATGAGCCGGAGAACGAGGCGGACCTCGTGACAAGACCTCCGATCATCACCGTGATGGGACACGTCGACCACGGTAAGACATCGCTCCTCGACTATATCAGACAGACCAATGTGATCGCAGGCGAGGCCGGAGGTATCACACAGCACATCGGTGCATACAACGTGGTACTCCCCGACGGACGCAGGATTACCTTCCTCGACACTCCTGGTCACGAGGCCTTTACAGCCATGCGTGCCCGTGGTGCACAGCTCACCGACCTGGCGATCATCATTATCGCCGCCGATGACGCGGTCATGCCACAGACAGTCGAGGCCATCAACCACGCACAGGCGGCAGGCGTTCCTATGGTGTTCGCTATCAACAAGATAGACAAACCGGGCGCTCAGCCGGAGAGAATCCGCCAGCAGCTCGCTCAGATGAACATTCTCGTAGAGGACTGGGGTGGAAAATACCAGTGCCAGGAGATTTCGGCCAAGAAGGGTCTCAATGTGGATAAACTCCTCGAGAAAGTCCTTCTCGAAACTGACCTTATGGACTTGAAGGCCAACCCTAAGAAACTTGGCGTCGGTACAGTAATCGAGTCGTCTCTGGACAAGGGCCGCGGATACTTGGCGACAATCCTTGTGCAGGACGGAACAGTCCACACCGGCGACATGATGCTCAGCGGATGCTACTACGGACGTGTAAAGGCCATGTTCAATGAGCGTGGACAGAAGGTAGAGACAGCCGGTCCTTCAACTCCTGTTTCCATTCTCGGTCTCAACGGAGCTCCGAGCGCAGGTGACAAGTTCAATATCATGAACGACGAGAAGGAGGCCAAGGCTATCGCCAACAAGCGCGAGCAGCTTATCCGAATCCAGGGCATCAAGACCCAGAAGCATATGACTCTCGAGGAAATCGGTCGCCGTATCGCCATCGGAAACTTCAAGGAACTCAATATCATCGTCAAGGGTGACGTGGACGGTTCAGTGGAGGCACTCTCAGATTCATTGATCAAACTCTCTACCGAAGAGGTTCGTGTCAATGTCATCCACAAGTCAGTGGGTGCAATCTCCGAGTCCGATGTCATGCTGGCCACTGCATCCGATGCGATCATCATCGGTTTCCAGGTACGTCCTTCTGCTGATGCAAGAAACCTCGCAGAGAAAGAGGGTATCGAAATCCGTCTCTACTCCATCATCTACGATGCCATCAATGAGGTTACTGACGGTATCGAGGGTATGCTTGAACCTGAGAAGAAAGAGGAAGTTACTGCAACTGCAGAGGTTAAGCAGACCTTCCACATTTCCAAGGTCGGAACGATTGCCGGCTGTCTTGTCAAGGACGGCAAGATGACTGCCAAGAGCAAGGTACGTCTTATCCGTGACGGCATCGTGGTCTATACCGGTGAACTTTCATCTCTCAAGCGCGGCAAGGATGACGCAAAAGAGGTCATGACCGGAATGGAATGCGGTATCGGTATCGACAAGTACAATGATATCAAGCCTGGCGATGTCATCGAGGCATTCCAGATTGTCGAGATCAAGAGGACGCTGTAAAGCTTTCGCGCATAATTTGAAAAACACCTGGTGCAGGAAATTGCATCAGGTGTTTTTTTATCAAACAAAGATTGACGGCATCCCAGTCATCGGTCTGTCCCAGATACCTTTACGGCTTTCTTCAACTGGCAGTCGGATGCGTCCTTTGATGCCATGAATACATATTTTCCGGGATCGGTTTCCCAGCTGGACGTTTTCTCGTTATATGAAGCGAGACTGCTTTCAGCAATATGGATCGTCACAGTACAGCTCTCTCCAGGAGCGAGTTCTTTGGTTTTGGCAAAGCCTTTCAGTTCTCTCTCAGGCTTGTCAAGTTCACCCTTCGGGGCCTTCACATAAAGCTGTACGACGTCTTTTCCATTGACTTTTCCGGTATTTGTCACTGTCACCTGTACGTCCCAGCCGTCTCCGGCAGACTCGACCTTCATATCCTTGAAATCAAATGTGGTATAGCTAAGTCCGAATCCGAAAGGATAGGCCACCGCTTTAGGAGCAAATGTATTGAAATACCTGTAGCCCACATAGATGCCTTCCTCATACTCGGTAAAGTCAATGTTCCTGACGGTGTGCAACGGAAGTTTCCTGTCGGTCAGCTGACGATAGTATGAATAGTTGAACGGCTTGTCGGCAAAAACCTGAGGGAAATTCTTTGCTGTCGGCTCCAGCGCATACTCTGTAGAAATTGTCGCAGGAAGATGTCCGCTCGGATTTACCTCGCCGCTCAGGACGGATGCCACGGTATTGCCGCCTTCCTGTCCAGGCTGCCAGCACAATACGACTGCATCCACATTGTCCTGCCATGACGTCATTTCCACAAGTCCGCCGACATTGAGAATGACCGTCACTTTCTTGCCCTCCGCATGGAACGCTTCGGAGACTTTGGAAATCAATTCCTTCTCCCTGTCAGAAAGGAGATAGCTGTGATAGTAGTCCCTGTCCTTTCCTTCACCGAAGACACGGCCGATCGTAATCACGGCGTCATCGGCATTGGCGGCAGACTTGACAATGAGGTCTTCAGGAACTACCTCGATTGCCCTTTCCCTGTCAACGAACCACTTTTTGCCCTCGTTCATCGTCTTGCATCTCAACGCTTCAGCCTTCATATAATCCTGGTAGAAGGCATCCAGTTCAGGCTCAAGACGGAAACCGGCATTGGAAAGTCCGCTCATGAGGTCCACCACATAAGGCCTGTTCACGTCGCCGGAACCGGTACCGCCTGCGATGAAATCATAAGATGTTATGCCGAAGAGCGCTATTTCATTGTCCTTGGACATCGGCAGTGCTGCGGAATTGTTTTTCAAGAGCACAACTCCCTCATCAGCAACCTTTTTGCACACCTTGGCGTGGACTTTAAGATCTGGCGCCTCTGACGGTTCATAACCCTTGAACTTCGGAGTGTTGATGACCAGTTTGAGGATTCTGGCCACTGTCCTGTCCACGTCTTCCATACTCAGGCTGCCGTCCTTGATGGCGTTCAGGAGATTGATATAGCGCGAGTCACGTCCCGGCTGTATCATCTCGTTTCCGGCACGGACTATGGCAGCATCATCGTAACCGCCGTTCCAGTCGGTCATCACAGCACCTTCAAAGCCCCATTCACCACGAAGTATATCGGTCAGGAGCCTCTTGCTCTCGGCTGCATGTTCCCCGTTTATGAAGTTGTATGATGTCATGATGGTCCACGGCTGCGACTCGCGGACAGCTATCTCGAAGTTCTTGAGATAGATTTCCCTTAACGCGCGCTCGGAAACTATGGCATTGTTGGCCAGACGGTTAAGTTCCTGATTATTGACAGCAAAATGCTTCAGCGAGGTTCCCACTCCGTTGGACTCGATTCCGTTGATCATTGCCGCCGCCATTTTGCCCGACAGCAGCGGGTCTTCGGAATAGTACTCGAAATTCCTTCCGCAGAGCGGATTCCTATGTATGTTGGCGCCTGGGGCGAGCAGGATGTCCACTCCATATTCGAGGACTTCATTGCCCATATTCCTTCCGGCCTCCTCGACGAGCTCCGGATTCCATGTGGAAGAAAGCATTGTGGCAATCGGATAACCGGTACAATAGAATGTACGGGTATCGCCTTTTCGTTTTGGTGCAATGCGAAGGCCGGCAGGACCGTCAGCAAGGACTACTGTAGGAATGCCGAGTCGTGGAATGCCGTTGATCACGCCTGCCGCTCCCGGAACGCCGGTGTTGGTAAAGCCGATTCCATTGAAACTGGCAGCTCTTCCGCCGATTATAAGGGTGCACTTTTCTTCCGGTGTCATGGCTGCCACGACCTCCGGAATATTGTCCTCACGAAGTTGCGGCGGCGCATCTGCAGATGCTGACAGCGCTGAAACCGCGAAAAGTGCTGTAAGCAATAAACATTTCATCATAATTGAATTTTAAAAAATAACACACGTCCACTTTTATGTGGGACAATATCGGCTAGTCCTCCGGGACATATTCGAGAATGTCGCCGGGCTGGCAGTCGAGGGCGCGGCAGAGGGCCTCCAGAGTAGAGAAACGCACCGCCTTGGCCTTGCCTGTCTTAAGAATGGAAAGATTCGTGGCGGAGATACCGACCTTCTCAGCCAGTTCTCCGCTCGACATCTTCCTGCGAGCCAACATTACATCTATGTTAACTGTAATCGGCATAATCGTTATTCAGTAGCCTCCCCTTCTACCGGAGACTGTGGCTTCACTTCTGCGCCCTTGAGATAGCTCGGAAGATTCATACCTGCCATCTTGAACAGCTCGTCAAGCGGCGGAACAGACTGCATCATACCGGAGATGAAATTGGCAGTGGACGTCTTGCCGTCACCCTTGCCGTTTCCGTCCCAGACGGTAACCTTGTCGATCTTGATGCCCTTGACTGCCTCGACCTGAGTCTTGACAAGCTCAGGAAGCTTATCCGCGATAAGCATGAGCACAGCCTTCTGTGCATCACCTTCAGCAGCATTGACAAGCCTCTGGAAACCATCAGCCTGCTTGGTAAGAATTTCTTCGATACCCTTTGCCTGGGCAGCCATCTTCGCGTAAATCGCATCAGCCTCACCCTGAGCAGTCCTGCGCAGCTTTTCTGCTTCAGCCTCAGCGTCAATGATGGCCTTTTCCTTCTCAATCTGGGCAGGAACCACAATGTTAGCCTGCTGGGTAGCCTGCTCTCTGGCAGCACGCGCAAGCTCGGCACTCTGCTCTGCCTTATATGCCTCTTCCATCGCCATAGCGGCCTGGACCTTTTCCGCTGCTATCGCAATTCTTGCAGCCTCAGCCTCCTTTTCACGTCTGACCGCATCAGAATTGGCGATTGCAATCTTGGAATTGTTCTCACCTTCGACTGCCTTTGCATTGGCATCAGCAGTGGAGATTCTGGTATCGCGGACGGTCTCGGCAATGCGGATATCCTTGTCCCTGTCAGCCTCTGCCTTACCGATCTCACCGAAACGGTTCTGCTCGGCAACGCTCTTCTTGGCATCATTGATAGCCTTGGCAGCTGCCTCCTTTCCGAGAGCCTCGATGTAGCCGGACTCGTCGCGGATATCGGTGACATTCACATTGATAAGCTTCAGACCGATCTTGCGAAGCTCAGCCTCTACATTGGTACTGACATTGGCGAGGAACTTGTCGCGGTCGGAGTTGATTTCCTCGATGTCCATGGTCGCGATGACGAGTCTGAGCTGCCCGAAGAGGATGTCGGTGGCGATGTTCTGGATATTCTCGATGGTGAGACCGAGCAGACGTTCAGCCGCATTGGTCATATTGTCAGGCTCAGTGGAGATGCCGACAGTGAAGCGGCAAGGCACATCCACACGGATATTCTGCTTGCTGAGCGCATTGGTAAGATTGCATTCGATGGAAATCGGAGTAAGATCCAGGAAAGAGTAGCTCTGGAAAACAGGCCAGATGAACGACGCCCCTCCGTGAATACACTTGGCAGATGAAGCACCTCCGTTCTTGTTTCTTCCTGTCTTTCCGTAGATTACGAGAATCTTGTCAGACGGACAACGCTTGTAGCGGTGGAGTATTGCGGACAATGTGACGATAAGCACGACTACCGCAATCGCAATGATGATAATTATTTCCATATCACAATGAATTAGGTATTATTATAGTGTCAAATTATAAGCGGCTCCAAGGGTTCCACGAGCAATGTACTGGAATCCACTACTTCCACGACCTTTATCTGAGCTCCTGTAGGAATTGAATCACAGTCAGTTACGGCATCATATTCACGGACGGCGCCATTGATGGTAATCTGAACTTTGCCGGTCCCGTGTCTCTCCCCCGGAATAGTCAGATAGACCTTTCCGTGACATCCGGCTGCAGATTTATAGACATTGATATTTCCCGACTGCTGCATCCCGGCCAGCCACTTGAACATCAGCATCACGACAGTGACAAGGGCCACGCCGACAACGAACGCCAGAAGCAGGACCAGTGCTTCAGAACCGAACTTGCCATGCATCAGTATGGCCGTCCAGCTGAATCCGAGAAAGAAATTCACCAAGTTCCTGAACGTGAACAGGTTCATCGAAGGATCCCCGTCAAAGTCCGGATGCATATCCAGGCCACCACCGAAATCCGGGTCAATGTCGCCGCCCAGGTCGGTGTCCGAGTCAACGCCGACAAATGTAAGTATGCTCTGGATAATAAAAGTCAATGAAGTGGCTATGGCGATGCACCATAGAATCTTCATGAACAAGTCAAGCGAAGTCCACCATTCTGTAATCATAGTTAATAATGTTTCGGGACAATGTCCCAGGTTGTTTCCGCTAATATAAAAATAATTTTACGAATATCGATAAATTTTCTACAAAATTCGTAAAATTTCACCTTTTCAATGTTAATTGAAAGAAATCGTGGAAATATTTAGGTTTTAATGATTTTTTTTACAAGTCCGGTGGGTGGTAACGCCGCCAAAGGTTCGCTTCGCTCATCCCGTCAGGCTGCCGCCTTACACCCATACACAAGGCCGATGTTGTAGCGCAACCTGCAAGTTGCTGTGTATTAGGCGTTTAACCGAAATCAGAGTTATGGTTTTCACAACTCTGAAAATACCTAAAACACTGATAGTCAGCAGAATACGCGCTGCACGCCTTTGGGGTAACCTTGTAGACGCTTATGAGGGTTGTCACGGGAACAGATACCGTGAGGCAAACGTGAGCAAATATTACCTCAACAGGGAATATGGTGAACAGCCGAGTACGGAAGCGAGATTCAGCACTGCGGCAGATTCCGCCTTGGAAATGTCCTGCTTGTTCTGTTCGTAGGCACGGATCATCCTCAATGATACACCGGACCGCTCGGCGAGTTCCTGCTGAGTAAATCCGGCGGACTTGCGCTGGCGTTTCAGCGGGGAAACATCCGTTTCGGAATTTGACATGATTTTCAATGCTGAATACACGAACTTGCTTATGTCAGCCTCATGAAATGTAGAATACATATCCATAACTCTATGGACATCAATACCTTTTGCATTCAGGGATTCAAATGGGAGATTGGTGTACCATTGAAGATAAGCAAGCACCCAGCCTGTCCAGAAAATGGCAGAACGGTCTTCAAGCACATAGTTATAGTCCCTGGCATGGCCGCCTGTGCTTTCAATAATCTTTTTCCCCAATTCAATGCCGGACAACCCGGAAACGTATTTCGGATTGCCTTTCTCGAATTGGCGTATCACATTTCCGGCAAGCATCCTGTCATAAAACTCATCGATGCCTCCGGCACATGCAATGGAGCCATAATCCAGAGCCACTGCCAGATTCAGCATTGCATCTTCCAAATAAGTATTATCGTAAGCGCGGATCATCATTCTTCCAATTATTTCTTACAATATCAATAACATATGTGCCGTCCAACACTGTTTTCTCTCTTTCGCTTCTGAACGTGTCACGTGCAGTCCTGTCACGTGCAGACTTTTTCGGGTAATAGGTCCGATTGTCTGCAAGGACAGCACGGGAATATTCAAGTTGTTCAAAAGCATTCCGGCTTTTAAGGACCACTTGTTCTCCCAGTTTCCCCAATTTCATGGCTTTCCCCAGTTGCTCCAGCGAAATCGTATTGTTCAAGAAAGCAGATGCAAATGAGAAGTAGGAATCATCGGCTCTGTAGCCGCGTATCACATCGGCCTTCTTGTAGTCGGGAAGGAATTCCGAAAAGATGTATTCTTTTGCTGCCGACGGGAGTCCTCGTTCTATTACAAATGTCCGGTTTTCCAACAGAATCGCAAGCCAGTTAAGTATATGATACTCAGCTCCCGACAAGTTCAAGACGGTCAATCCGTTCATTTCCAATTCATACTCATTGGCGAAGCCGTCCCGATTTTCAGCGCAGGCCCATTCCTTGGCCAGTTCAATATGTTCAGTGCAATAAAATCCCAAACCGTAATCGTTCTTCGCATTTCCAAGTCCGAATTCCGGTTTTTCTATGATATTGGCAGAGCCATGATACAATTTCAGCCTCATTAAACTCACGTTATAACGTTACTTTTTCGCAAAGATAATGGATTATCGGCAAAATGTCAATAGTTCTAGCCAGCATTTATTATGCGCCCGGTCAGTGGTGGGACCGCCGGAGGTTCGCTTCGCTCATCCCGTCAGGCTGCCGCCTGACACCCATTCACAAGGTCATGGGCGACCATGCCTCCGTCGGCCCCACCACCGACCGGGCTTTTATGAAATGGGGAAAGGACAACAGATGACCATGCCTACGTAGTTGACATAAAGATTATTTTGTTAGCATAATTCTAATAGAATAATGCTTAGTATTTGGATAAAATCCGAGAAAATTTGAAAGGACTCAGGAAAACATTTAGGTTTTTTACGCGCCCGGTAGATGGTTGTCCGGATTAAAACGATTATTTCCGGACAAGTTGCTGACTTTGAACAACTTGTCCGGAAATAAGGGCGTTTTTATGGACGAAATGTTAAAAACTAACTAGAGGCAGCAGGTTAAAACAAGCGAAACTACGGCGAGAAGGATAGATATGAGGCCCAGTTTCATGGAGATGCGGGTGGCATGAAACGGGTGATGCCAATAGTAGCTGAAAGGACATCCTTTGGACACTTTGACATCTTTCCCCACAATGTCAGAATTATCAAAACCAGGTCCGCAGAGTTCCCTGATCGAGGCCGGATTCAGGGCAATGTCGCCATCTGTCAATCCGATAAAATTCGGATTGAACACATATTGCCGGTAGATCGACTTGCCTGTCATCGGAGAATAAATCTTCACAACGGAAAGGCGCTTACGGCAGCGGGAGGAGTCCTTTCTGCATTTTCCGAACACATCAGCGTATGCAGCAGATGTCATATAGACCGCATCTTCCTGGTTGATGTCGCCACATAAGTCTGTGAAAATATTACATCCCGAAACAGTATTAATCACTCCTTGTCCATTCTTCGGAGGAAAGTTCAATGCTATCACTTTCTTAGTTGATTGTTTCATGACAATGATTTTTAAGAGTTTAATTCGGCAGCCGCACGGCGACTGCCGAAAAGAATTGATAAATAGTTAAATAGATAATTATAGAGCTCTCATAGCACGTACACTATAAGTCCTATCCTTACTGTCGTAGTCTGTAGTACCGCTACTGAAATACACGTAGTACGCGCTATAACTACTGTACTCAGTAGAAGACCAATAATAATTAGTTCCGAACTGCGTACCACCTACTGACGGAGAGGATAGCGTTGCATTTAGTTTCGACTTATTATTATATACAGCCTTTAGTTCATCAAGGGCTGGCAGATACCAAGAGGATCCCTTGGCACGACACCATTGGGCTGCTGGTGATTTTGCAACTATCTTATCAGTATTTGATTCGCCATCGGTTTTACTATTTGCGTTTGTCGTAGTTCCGTAATACCCCCATTCTGCTTTAGTTTCATCTTTAGAAACTATCTTAACAACTGAATCGGTACTATAGAATACTACCCCCAATACGCCATCTGGAACAACATATTGTCCAATAATAGGAAGCGACTTTATGGTCTTTAATGATGTTATTGGACATCCATTAATAGTGAGTGTCACCAGTGCCACATTCTTCGACACGTCCAATGTTTCCAGCGAAGTTCCACCAACATTCAAATTCACAAGCGCCACATTCTTAGTCACATCCAAAATATGCATGCTGCTGCACCCTGCCAGATTCAAATACTTCATCTCCAAGTTATTGGACAGGTCTATATCAGTCAAGGCGGTATTGGACGCCTCAAGTGTTTCCAGCACCGTGTTGTAGCCGAGCGCAAGGGCTGTGATGCCGGCATTGTCAGAGACATTGAGGGTCTTGAGGACAGTGTTGCTGCGGACGTTGACGTTCAGGAGATTGTTCTTGCTGACATCCAGTTTGTCTAGGGCGGTGTTGTTGGAAACACGGAGCGTAGATAGCTGGTTATCAGAGCAATCCAACATCGTCAGGGCGGCATTGTTATTCACGTTGAGTGCTGTCAGCTTGTTGCTTGAGCAATCGAAATACTGGAGCTCCACATTCGAATCCACATCCAGCGCAGTCAGTCCGCAGTCATTGAGGTCCAGATGAGTGAGGGCGGTAAGCGTGGAAACATTCACACCAGTTACGAGACTGTTTCCGCTTGCGACCAATTTGGTCAGCTGGATGTTTTCATCAATATTGAAAGACGTCAGCACGCTGCTGCCGGTGAGGTTCAATGTCGTGAACTCCGTGCCCGCAAACGCCAGTTCGAGAGTTTCAGCCTGGTCGTAACCGGTGATTGTAACAACATTACCACTCAACGCATTGGTGTTCACATTCTGGAGATAGAGATCCTTCAGGGCTATGTCGTTGTTCATATTGAGCTTCTTAATCGGGTTACCGTAAGCCACGATGGTCTCGAGCTTCTGGAGGTTCGGCAGGTCAATTACTGAAACATTGTTACCGTTGAGATTCAGATATTTGAGGTTCGGACAATCCTGAAGGCCCACGATACTGGAAATGCTTCTGCCCGAGCAGTTTACATTCTGGACATTCTCTGCCTCGGCAACACTGATTTCGCCATCCTCATCATCATCGAAAAGTGCCAGCAGATAAGCTTTCAGATTTGCATCAGGGATATGGATACCGCCGTCATTGTAAGAAATGGTCGTGAGTTCCTCCTTCTTTATGGTAAGCGAAGTTTCCTGATTTACATCCTTAACCCAAAGTTTCGCCATCTCCGCATTTCCGTCGCAGGTGACGCTGGCCAGAGCTGAATTGCTGCTGACATCCAGGCTCGTAAGCTTGTTGGAAGAGCAATCCACGGTCTCCAGAAGTGCGTTCTTCGAAAGGTCGAGAGCGGTCAGGGCATTCTTGCTGCAATCCAGCGTAAGCAATGCCGCGTTTGCGGTCAGCCCGAGACTCGTCAGATTGTTCGAAGAGCAGTAGAGATTCTCCAGGAGCGTGTTCTTGTAAAGGTTCAATGCGGTGATGCCGGTGTTCGAGCAATCGAGTTCTTTCAATGCCGGCAAACCGGTGACGTTCAATGATATAAGACCGTTCTTGCGACAATACAGGACTTCAAGAGCAGTATTGTTCCGGAGGTCGAGCGCCGTCAGGTTGTTGGAAGAACATTGAAGGTCGGTAAGGGCCTTGTTGTTCTTGAGATTGAGCGTACCCAAATTGTTGTTCGAGCAGATGAGCGAATTAAGTTCCGCTGACTCGCTGATGTCCAGAGTGTTAAGCTTATTTGCGGAGCAATCCAATGTCTTGAGTGCGGCCAATCCGCCGAGTTCAAGTTTCTGTAGATTGTTCCCGTTCACATGGATTCCAGTCAGTTTCGGAGAATGACTGAGGTCGAGGGATGTAAGTTTATTGAGGCTTACATCTATGGTTTCGAGGTTGCTGAAGTACTCGATTCCAACGAGAGAAGTAAGTCCGAGCAATGAAGCGTCGATGGCAGTCACCGCCTTGGCTTCATCTTCGGAAATCTCGCCATCACCATCCGTATCGAAATTCTCGACACAATATGCCTTGAATTTAGGGTCTGCAAAACTGATGACATCACGGGTCCAAGGAACCATCTGGATATACTCGGAAGTGAGGTCATTGTTGCCGTCAGAGATGCTGAGCCGCACATTGGCAGAGCATTTGTTCTGGAAATACGCATCCTTGAGGTTGCGGCCGCTGACGGTTACACTGAGGAAGCCGTTATCGGCTGAAACGCTTTCTACGGTGAGAGCCACTGTCTCAGGGGAGGCCTTGGTAATGGTATAAACGGCTGACATTGAGAGAGCTGTCTGCCATACGGCGGCCACTTCGGCGGCTGTGGATGCAGGTTTCAATTCAAAGTCGAAGGTGGCGGTGCCGGGAGTTATGGTACCGTTGTTCGTAAAAGTCATGACTGCCTTGCCGTCAGAATATTGCGGCACGTAAGCGATGGAATGAATCCTGGCGAGGATGGCCGTAATCTGCCCCTGGATATCCTCGATTTCATTCTGGATGGCATAAATCTGCGACTTGATGCTCTTGATATCCTTCTCGCAGGTCGCTACTCTCTTGGTGAGGGCCTCAATTGTGGAATTGACCGCAGCTACCTCGGACGCTATCTTCGCATTGATAGTGTTTACTTCTTCCGCAATCTGCGCAGTAATCTTGCCTTCGGAAGTCTCGATGGCCTCCTTGATTGCTGCCTTGTATGCGGCGGTCAGGTCCGATTTTGCAGTCTCCAGGTCGGTACGGAGCTTGGCAATGTCAGCTGCATTGTCAGCGATAGCTGATGCATTATTGTTGATGGCGGAAGCATTGTTCGCGATGAGCTCACCATTATCAGCGATATCCTTCGCATTGGCAGCAATCTTCGAGGCGTTTTCCGCAATGGCCGCATCGGTGGAAGTCTTCAGTTCCGCGATAGCAGTCTTGTTCTCCTTGACACCTGCGGCATTGGTCTCAATAGCTGTCTTGTTAGCCTTGATAAGGTCGGTATTGGCAGATATGAGCTTCGTCATCTCCGTCCTCAGCGCCGAAATCTTCGAAGCGTAGTCCGACTTGACGGCAGTTATCTCGGAATTGATTTTGGCGATGTCGTCCTTGTTTGCGGTAACCTTGTTCTGGAGCGCCGAAATCTTGGAATTCATCTCCGACTCCAGCGATGCAATATTGGACTCCAACTTGCTGATTTTCGTGGAATTGGCACTGATGGCCGATGCGTTCTTGACGATGGCCTTGGCATTGTCGGCAATCTTCGTTGAATTGTCCGCAATAGCATTCGCATTCTTGGAAACATTGCCCTGGAGTGTGGTCACATCGCTTCGCAATGCCTTGATAAGCGTGGTGTTGGCACTGATTTTTCCCTCCAGCTGCGTCTGCAGGCTGCTGATGAGATTCTCCAGATATGATTTCTGGCTGGCGAGCTGCGATTCCAGACTCGTCTTGAGGACAGAGAGTTTCGCATCCGTCTGGGCAGTAGTGTAATAGCCGGTGAGTTTCTCGTTCACCCAAGATTTCAAGGATGTTTCCAATGCAGAAACAGCATCAGCGATAGCCTGGGTATAAGCTGCCTCGATTTCGGATTTGGCATTGGCGATAGCTGTAGTATAACCTTCTGATACAGCGGCTGTTACATCGCTTGCAATGTTAGACTTTATAGGTTCCAATGCGGTCTCGATTTCAGTAGTGACAGCTGTCTTGATTTTATTGTCAATGTCGGTCATCTGCTGATTCAGTCCGTCAATGGTCTGCTGGATGGAAGCGACGGTGGAGGCAGTGGAATTATATTGTTCCAATGTTACGAAGGTGGCTGATGCCCAATCTTTTACGTCGGTAGTCTGGTTATCGACATAAGTCCACAGATCAGCAATCTTGCCCTCCAGTTCGGTATCCTTTGCCTTCAATGCGGTTATGGCATCATTGATATTGTCCACCTGATTCTGCAGTTCGGTGCGGGCAGCGGAAAGCTGAGCGATGACATCCGACTTGGCGGCCTCGATAGATTTCACGAGGTCGTTCTTCAGCGTGGTATTGTCGCCAGCGGCTTCTTTCTTGGCATCGGCAATCGCCTTGTTGAACTCGGTCTTGGCAGCTTCGAGCTTGGTATCATTGTCCTTGATGGCCTTGTCGAGTTTCATGGAAGTCTCCGTGAGGTTGTCAATGTAGGTCTTCAGCCCGGCATCCGCCTTTTCCAGGTCGGACAATGAAGTTGTGATGGATTTGAGCTGCTTGTTGATTGAACTGATTTCACTGTCTTTGATAGTGTCAATCTGATTCTGCAGGTTCTTGATGTCGTCCTGGCTGACGCAGGAGAACGTCAAGAATAATCCGGTAAGGATTAGAAATGCGAATTTAGATAGTTTCATATAATGGTAAATTTAATTGATTTCGCTATAGCGAATACGGAAGCAGGCGGCATCAGTCACGACGTCGCTTTCATTACGTAATATATTGCTTATCAGAACATTATACCCCCCCCCGGACTGAAAAATCAGCGCGAATCACGCTCAAGATACAAGATGCGCATATGGGTATCATAGTAATTATTAGAGTTTTGACTTCACGCAAAGGTAGTCAATATTTTCATAGGATGTTCATTTTTTCTCCGGAACATACTCGAGGATGTTGCCGGGTTTGCAGTCGAGAACACGCTACCGTTTCAGGCGGGTGACATTGTCGGTGTAAATGTCATCACGGACATCGGGGCCGATGGTGGAGAAGGAGACATCGTCCAGGACGACATCTGCTACATTGCGGAAATACGCGCCGTAAGAAGGGAAACAAGGCCAGCGGTCAAAAGGCATTGACGCGATTTTTCTGCCAAGTCCCGGCTCCGGGATACCGATGAATGAAAATGCTGAATTAGAGATAGTTACCTTATCGGTAGTTGCGCACCCCCAGCTTTTCACGGACAATGCCATGCGGCAGTTGGTTGCACGGTAAGCGTCTATCGTGACGTCTGTGCAATGATTGTCATCCTGCAATGTCATACAAAACGGAGACAGGACACTGTCAGCAACACAATTCTTGACGCAAATGCCTGACAATGTGCCAGGCGCGTCGCCCCATCCGCCCGGCTCGAAAACCATGGCATGGAGCATATCGCTGCCTTTGTCAGATCTGGTGAGATGCGGGGAACGTCCGGGGCCGATGAATGCGCAGCCGGAAATCCGCACATCTTCAGACGGCATGATCATACGGAGACCATTGCACGAGGAATTGAAGCGGCACCTGTCAATCACCATATTATGCCAATAACCGCCGGCCATGCAGTCATCTCCTGTAGAGAAATCACACTCACTCACATTGACACTCTCCCCTCCTCTTATATGGATACCGTCCCAGCCACCTGTAATCCTAAGGTCATTGAATTTGCAGTCAGTCAGTTCATAGCCGAGAACCGCGTAATTTGAGGAATTGTCAATGCTGATTCCCGACATCGTAAAACCGGCCGTTTCCGCAACAAGCACCGTATGAGGCCCGCGCATTTCCTCCTCGCCGAGAGGATTGCGAATGCCGCCGCCGTCAATTCTGCCGCAACCCGTTATAGCTGCCCCGTCAGCATGACGCGCAATGACAAGTGCCTGGGACCAGATGGTATCAGAAGCGCAATTCTGATTGGCAGTCCCCACTCCCGTATCGTACCTTGACATATCCTTATCCGTCACATAATGCCCGTAAGAGTCAATGTCCCTGCACGCCATGAGTTCCGCATCTTTTTCCAGCCTCAGTTCCACGCCTGCCTTCAGATATATGGTACCGCTCATGTAACGGCCTGCCGGAATGACGACCGTTCCGCCTCCAGAGCGATTGCAGCTGTCGATTGCCGCATTGATAATCAATGCATTGTCAAATTCAGAGTCAGCCATCGCGCCCATATCGGTTATTTTCAATGACAGATTATGCGCGCAGCCGGTCAATAGCAGGATCACGGCTGCAAGTGTAGAAAAATTTTTCATACATTAAAGTGTTATCAATGTCGTCAGTCGCCACACAGGTAGCTGTTGGTTTCCGCCTTAGCCTGCCTATATGTTTCGCGTGAAACCAAAAAAGGCGTTTCAAAACTATTTGTTCCGAAACGCCTTTCATGTTGAGATACCACGACTCGAACGTGGACTAAGTGAACCAAAATCACTTGTGCTGCCATTACACCATACCTCAATTCAGCCCGGCAAAGATAGGACTATTTTCCGTTTTTGCCAAAAGTATTTGCAAAGTATAGGCTTTCTGACGTGTTTCGCCTATTTCTCTTCCGGCTTGCCGCAAGTGTAGCCGAGTTTCTCGATAGCCTTTTTCAATGTGGCCTCATCAGTCTTCGCCGCGTCATAAGTAATGGTCACGGTTTTCTTTTCGAGATTGATATCCAATGACTTGACACCCTTTTCGAAAGAAATGTTCTCCTGAACTTTCTTCACACAGTTCTGACAGTGAAGTCCGACATTGAAGACCACCGTCTTCAACTCCTTTTTAGGAGCAGCTTCCATAACATTGGCCATGACAGGCTCAGCGACAGTCATTGACAGAGGAAGCATTGCTGCAACTACAGCAGCATAAATCAATTTTCCCATATAAACATATTATTTCCAAAGCGTAAACCTTACGCCAAGATAAAACTTCGTTCCCATAATCGGTCCCCAGACAGCACTCGCGTCGAAATCCGGACGAGATGCGTCCACATGAGAGGACATGCCATCAACAGACGTGCCGATTACCACGTTCTTCTGCCTGAAGTTGGTAAGATTTTCTGCTCCGAGATACAGGTCCACGCCCTTGAAACGCTTGGTAACCTGAAGATACAGAAGCGGATACGCCGGCGTATAACCATCAGCATACAGAAGTTTGCCGTCATCTCCACGCAGATCCTTCATAAATTCATAGACACGTGCCTTGCCATTGACAGAAGCCGTGAAATCGAAAATCCACTTGTTCAGATTTGTGGCATATTGCAGGTTCAGCACACCCTTGTAACGGCTCGTCATCGGCCGTTCCACAAGACCGCGTCCTTCCAGTTCCACCTTGGCATCCGTATAACGGAATGTAGCGGAAACCGTAAATCTCCTGAAAGCCTCAACATTGAAATCAATCTGATAATTATCTGAAAATGAGCGTTTTCCTCCAAGGGCATAAAAGTCGATAGCATTGAGTCCATGCTCATAATCGACCACCATCTGCTCCGCAAAACGAGTCCCGAAATAGTCAAAGCTCAAGTATGTGTCATCCGAAGCCCCGAAAGGCAAATAGAAGGTGGCATTGCCCCCGAAAGTCCACGCATCCTCCAGAAGATGTTCAGAATACGCTCCGGTAAATGACTTGCCGGTGGAAAGGACGCCGATATTGTCAATGACAGGCAACGCGCGCCTGAGTCCACGACCGCCGTTTGCCCTCAGAACAATCTGTTCCAACGGGCTGTATTTCAATGTCAGACGAGGCACGGCCTTGAACCCTTCTCCATTGAACCAGTCACCGCGAAGTCCGACAATCGAAGAAAACTTATCGCCTGCGTGGAACGTATATTCTCCGGAAATGCCGGCATTGTAGAAAGCGTCGGACTTCTTACCAGGCTCCAGTTTCTGAGCCGCCACCTTGCGCATGAAATCTTCCGCGAACCAGTCAGCCGTACCGCCGAGGGCCAGCGTAAACTTGTGGGAATCATTGATTTCATCCTGGAAAAGCACATTGAAGAAACCGGAATTCTGTGAGGCCAGATACTTGGACGCTCCTGCCCGGAGATTCATGTCTGTAAGCGTATAGTCTGCCACGAAAGCGATGTTCTTCGCATTGTCCTCACTGATCGGCACACCGACCTTCACATATGTATTCAGCTGACGGTTAATGATATCAGAGCCCCACGGCGACGTGGAGGCCAATGTATATTTCTTGTAGTCATATCCCGACTGTCCTCCCTTGCGCATATCCTGGAGAGCACGCAGACCGAAACGGACCTGCACACCGGTTGGCCCGTAATAGAGCCAGCGGTTGGCGACATTGACCTGAAACATCTCAGGGTCATCCATGAACCCGTCATGGTTGTGGTCGAATGTGCGGAAATTTCCGGACACATGACCGAGCAGCACGGTACTCCATTTCTCGCCCATCTGCAGGGATGAGGCGACATTGAAATCCGTCTTCGTGTCATTCATGACTGACGCATTCAGGAAAAGCGGCTTTTCGTCAGTAGGCTTGCGGTATTCCATATTTATCTGGCCAGTAATGGATTCCGCACCGTTGTTCACGGATGAGAGGCCCTTGGAGACCTGGATGCTTTCAAGCCATTGGCCAGGCACATAGGACAGTCCGAACGGAGCTGCAAGCCCGCGCATGGACGGACGGTTCTCGTCCAGCATCTGAGTATATATTCCGCTGAGCCCTAAGAGCCTGATCTGCCTGGCACCAGTAACTGCATCCGAATATCCGACCGTGACGCTCGCCGAATTCTCGAAGCTTTCCGCAAGGTTGCAGCACGCCATTTTCTTCAGACCTGCGGAGGAAATCACCTCGGTACGGAGTTCCTTTCCCCTCGAAAGATAATTACCGTTCTGCCGGCCCACGAACACAGTCGCATCCAGACTGTCGGCCCTTCCGTCATAAATCCCCGTAGTATCAGGGGTTTGGGTCAATGCAGAACCCATGTTAAATGCCGCAGCACCTGTCACGTTCGCCAGTGCAATGGCTGCCATCAATAATCTTGTATAATTCACCATAATCTATAATCTATTTGTCAAGCGATTCCTCGTCCAAAGCCTTCGCCGCAAGTCGGACAAAATCCACATATCTTTCCTGTACAATTCCCTTCTCCCCTACCTTCACCGTCATAGGAAGAATCTGCAAGTCAAATGCATCAAGCACATCTTCTTTCGCTGATACGATCTTACCACTTGCAGAACCGTCATAAGGAGTGACGAACAAAACGCGCATCTTGCGGTCGGCCGCCATCAGTTTTGTCAATGCCATGAGCGACTCCCTGCAATGCTGGCATTTGGTATCGAAAAAGAACACATATGTCCCGGAAGGCAGACGACGTATATTCCAGACGCGGGACCTTGCACGGACCTTTACCTTCCCGGACTCAAGCCCGGACGCCTCTAAGATGGATTCCGGAACTCCGCCAGAGGCCATTGTCCCATAAATCCTCAAATCCGGCACAAGCGTGCCAGGCAGCGACCTGGACAGCAGATCCGACATCGTGCGCGCGTAGCCGATGACATTGACAGTATCCGCTGCAGTATCCCAGATGTCAGGTCGTGACAAGATATACTTGTCAATGACGTATTTTTCCGCCTCCTTGTAGCGGCCGTCCTCCTGGTATGACAGCCAGTAGAACATATCCCCGACAGTCTCCTTGAAAACCGCCACGTCAGGCAACGACTGCGAGGCGATCCTGTCCGTCAGAGCATTCACGTCCTGCACCTCGAAATCATCGCCCAGACTGCCGAATATCTTTTCGAGCAAGGACATTGATTCTTCACTTCCGAAAACGTAATCATCTGAAGCATAGATATTTGCCAGCATCGATTCAAGCGCGGGCACATCCAGTTTCCGGCCCAGAATCACACCATCCTTACCGATGAGAAACATCTGGGGAGTCTTGAGCACGCCATATTTCCGCTGGAAATCAGAGTTCAGCGACGGGTCCCACAGATTGGTCACGCTGACATTGGCCGAGCCCTCATACATGCGCCTGTTCCGATAAGTCTGCCAGGCAAGGCTGTCCGCTCCGGTATAGACCGCGTAAACATCGAGAGACCAATGAGTTGAAGCAAGAAAAGTCCGAAGCATAACCGACTGGAAGAGGCATTCCGTGCAGCCGGTGTCATAGAAATACAGCACCGAATAACGCCGCCTCGGTTCCTCTCCGCCGAAAAGACTCAGAGAATCCCCCTCTGACGTATATAAAGTCAGTTCTTCGGCCTGTTTCCCTACCAGAGAACGCCTGTTGAATTCAGCATAAATCCTGGCATTCATCAGGTCAATGTCGTTCTTCATCCGGATCTTTCCGTTAAAGAACCAATTGTCCGCTATATCTATGGCCACGGCCTCGACTCCCATCACGTCCGAACTGATGTAAGAGGAGTACAGTTTCAACGCAACATATTGACGCACAAGAGAATCCGTGCAGCTTTCTATCAGGAACGAGCATTCCTTCTCCTGTTCCTGCACACTCAGAGGAGCCATTGCCTCCATATATGAGTCCAGCTTCGCGCCCAATGCGGCAAACGAAGCGGAATCAGGAGTCTGCTGCGCGCCCGCAAGCACTGACCAGCTAAGGGCCAATGCCGCCAGCAGAATATGCAACGACTTGAGTTTCATACGGTTCAGGCTTCCGGCAGAACCACTCCGTCCGGAAGGAAAAGAGAGGTGTCGCCATGATGTTTCAGGATATCACGTACCGCTGAAGAAGAGATATGTGCAAACTCCTGGGCGGTCGGGATGATGATGGTCTCAATTTCAGGAGCCAGTTTCCTGTTCGCGTCTGCGATGGAACGTTCTGTCTCGAAATCGATCATATTCCTGACACCGCGCACGATGTGCCTGATGCCGAGCTGGTGACATGCATCTATGGTGAGGTTGTCATACTTTATGATGCTCACACCCTCAAGCCCTTTGACTGCCTGACTGATGATGTCGATACGCTTGTCCATATCGAAGAAGCCGCGTTTGTCCTGATTTATTCCGACAGCCACGACCACTTCGTCGAACATTGTCAATGCCCTTTTCAATATATTCAGATGTCCTGCCGTAAACGGGTCGAAAGACCCCGGGAACAATGCTTTGGTTTTCATAATCACTAAGTTTATAACTGCCAGTCAATCGGGGACTTGCCCTCCGAGACGAGCAGTTCATTGGTTTTTGCGAAATGTCCGCAGCCGAAGAACGCGCCCCTCGCCAGCGGAGAAGGATGCGCCGCCTCCAGGACGAAATGCCTGGACGTGTCGATCAACGGCTTTTTGCTTCTTGCGAAATTTCCCCACAAAAGAAATACCACGCCATCACAGTTCGCAGAAATATAACTGATGACAGCGTCGGTAAACTGCTGCCATCCGATAGCGCTGTGGGAAGCCGCTTCACCGGCGCGGACCGTCAGGACAGCATTGAGCAGAAGCACTCCCTGCTCAGCCCACTTCCTCAAATCCGGAGAGCCGCTCATCCTGATTCCCAACTCGCTTTCGATTTCCTTGAAGATGTTTTTCAATGAAGGAGGAGCAGGGACACCCTCAGGAACAGAAAAAGACAAGCCCATAGCCTGTCCGTATCCGTGGTATGGGTCCTGTCCTAAAATCACAACCTTCACCTTATCTACAGGTGTCAGTTCAAATGCCTTGAATATATCCTTGCCCGGAGGAAAAATGACCTTTCCCTCTGCTTTCTCGCGGTGGAGACGCTCAGCAAGCGAAGTGAAATATGGTTTTTCAAACTCCGCCTGCAGGGCTTTCTTCCAACTTTCTTCTATCTGGACGTTCATTACTTGGTGAACACTGCTTTGATTACATCATCGATAGTCTTCACATACTCGAATGTCAGACCATCCACATACTTGGCATTGATATCCTCGATATCCTTGCGGTTCTCCTCAGACAGCACAATCGTCTTCACTCCCGACCTCTTGGCAGCAAGAATCTTCTCCTTCACTCCGCCCACCGGCAGAACCCTTCCCCTCAACGTCATCTCACCTGTCATGGCCACGCCCTTCTTTACAGGCTGGTTTCTGAGAGCGGAAATCATTGAGCAGACGAGAGTTATACCCGCAGACGGACCGTCCTTCGGCGTCGCACCTTCCGGAACGTGCACATGGATGTCCTTCTTGTCGAACTCCTCCGAGGTCAATGACACAAGTTCCGGATGAGCCTTTATATATTGGTAAGCGATGGTCGCGGACTCCTTCATCACGTTGCCCAGATTGCCGGTCATCGTAAGCTGGCCCTTTCCGTTGCTCACCGAACTCTCGACGAAAAGAATCTCTCCGCCGAGCTGAGTCCAGGCAAGACCTGTGACTACACCGGCACCTTCATTTCCCTCCTGCTTGTCATGGAACGCTGTAGGCAATCCGAGATACTCCTTCAGATGTGACGGCTTGATGACCGGAGGACAAAACTCGTCCAAAGCGATCTTCTTCGCTGTCACACGGGCGATTTTCGCAATCTGCTTCTCCAGACCGCGGACGCCGGACTCATGAGTGTACTGGTCAATGATTTCCGCCAATGCAGCCTTGTCCACCTTGAGCATTTTCTTGTCAATGCCGTGCTCCTCCAGTTCTTTAGGGAGAAGGAATTTCCTGGCGATTTCCATCTTCTCCTCGGCAAGGTAACCTGTGACATTGATCAGCTCCATCCTGTCCAGAAGGGCCGGCTGGATAGTGGAAATGTCATTCGCCGTGGTGATGAACAGCACGTGCGACAGGTCATAGTCCACATCCAGGTAATTATCGTGGAACGTCACATTCTGCTCAGGGTCAAGCACTTCGAGCAATGCCGAAGACGGGTCGCCCTTGAAGTCGCTGCTGAGCTTGTCGATTTCATCCAGGACCATGACCGGGTTTGACGTGCCGGCCCTGCAGATACCGTTCAATATCCTGCCCGGAAGCGCTCCGATATAGGTTTTCCTATGGCCTCTGATTTCAGCCTCATCGCGCATACCGCCCAATGCTATACGCACGTACTTTCTGCCTATGGCCTTAGCAATGGACTTTCCGAGGCTGGTCTTGCCGACTCCCGGAGGGCCGTAGAGACAGAGAATAGGAGACTTCATGTCACCCCTGAGTTTCAGCACCGCGAGGTATTCGATAATCCTCTCCTTCACCTTCTCCAGTCCGTAATGGTCCTGGTCAAGTACCTTCATGGCATGCTTCAGGTCCAGATTGTCCTTGGAGAGGTCATTCCACGGAAGGTCCAGCATGAACTTCAGATAGTTGTACTGGATACTGTAGTCCGGAGTGGACGGATTGTATTTCTCGAGTTTGGCAAGCTCCTTCGCGAAAATTTCCGCAACAGATTCAGGCCAGTTCTTGCCGGCAGCCTCCGAACGGAGATTCTCGATATCTGAATCCTCGTCCATACCGAGTTCCTCCTGGATGGTACGGAGCTGATTGTTAAGGTAATACTCCCTCTGCTGCTGGTCAATTTCATTCTTCACCTTGGAATTGATTTCCTGCTTGATCTTCAGAAGTTCGACCTGAGTGTCCAGCACATTGAGCAGTTTCATTGCCCTTACCTTCATATCCTCATACTTCAGGAGATCGACCTTGTCCTGGAAATTCTCCACATCCACGGTCGTGGCTATGAAGTTCACAAGGAAATTGAAGTCCTCGATGGAATGCAGCGCCGAGGCAGCCTCCTTAGGGGCATAAGGGGAATTCCGCATAATGGCGGACGCCTTCTCCTTGAGCGACTCCGCAATCATTCTGATCTCAGGATTCTGCACGTCATGGTCGATATCCTCGACATACTGCACAGTAGCCTTCAGGTACGGCTCCTCAGCAATGAGGGCGCCGAGTTCAAATCTCTTAAGTCCCTGAAGCACAGCAGAAACGGTTCCGTCAGGCATCTCGAAAGACTTGATGATCCTCACGGCGGTTCCGTAAGGGAACAGGTCTTCAAGGCCAGGTTCCTCCACGCTCACATCGTTCTGCGGTACTGCGCCGATGATCATCTGACGCTTCTGGGCTTCATCGATCAGCCGCATGGACTTTTCACGTCCTATGGTAATAGGGAAAATCGCACCCGGGAAGATGACGGCATTGCGCAATGCCAGCAAAGGCAATGTGTCAGGCAATGCAGCGTCTTCCATCTTGGAGGAAACATCTCCGGCCATCACCGGTATGATGCTGACCTCAGCCCCTGCAGGAGCGAAAAAATCCGGATTCTTATCAATCATATAGTCAAATTGTTTTTCATCAAACATAATATACCCCCACTGTCTGCCATTTTGTCACGACCGACAGTTTTTTTATTCACGCTATATATATGGTCAATCTCTGTGCCACGCGGTGCAGCAACGAAAATTCAGGGCAATATTTTTTTGTAAAAGTTTGTTAATAAAAAAAATAAGCGTACCTTTGTCACCCCTGAATTGTACAAAAATACAAATAAATATTCATTATGACTAAAGCAGAAATCGTAAACGAGGTTGCAAAAGCAACCGGACTTGAGAAGACGACAGTTCAGACTGTTGTTGAGGCTTTTATGGAAAGTGTAAAGGACTCCCTCGCTAAAGAGGAGCCTGTATATCTTCGTGGTTTCGGCAGCTTCATCGTTAAGCACAGAGCAGAGAAAGCAGCACGCAACATCACCAAGAACACGACAATGACAATCCCGGCACACAATATTCCGGCATTCAAACCGGCTAAAGTGTTCGTAGGAGCGGTTAAAAAATAATTTTTTTAAATCATCTATCTATGCCAAGCGGAAAAAAGAGAAAAAGACATAAGATGGCAACGCACAAACGTAAAAAGCGTTTGCGCAAGAACAGACATAAGAATAAGAAGAAGTAATTTTTCAGTGTCTGCCATTTTAGCAGTCTGCTAAGAGAGAGGCTACCGGTAGTCCGGACGGCCTCTTTATTTTTTATTCAACTAAAGTAATATTGCACTATCCTGATGGAGTCTGAAAAAGAATCGGTCAAAGACCTGATTGTAGATGTCAGCGAAAGCGAGGTCAAGATAGCGTTGATGGACAATCACCGCCTTATTGAGCTCAACAAGGAGTCAAGCAATGGTCACAGTTTCACAGTCGGAGACGTATTCCTCGGCAAGGTGAAGAAAGTGATGCCGGCACTCAACGCAGCATTCGTGGACATCGGAGACGAAAAGGAGGCATTCATCCATTATTTGGATTTGGGGTTCTATTTCAATGCTTTCGACGAATTTGTCAGAAAGACGAACTCGAACACAAATGCGAATGAACTGTTTTCAAATATCGGACTCGGTCCGGTCCTCGAGAAAGAGGGACAGATCGAGAAGATCCTGAAACCGGGACAGATGATAGTCGTCCAGATCGTCAAGGAGCCTATCTCCACAAAGGGGTCAAGGCTCACGGCTGAGATTTCACTTGCAGGGCGCAATATTGTACTCCTCCCTTTCGCGAAGAAAGTGAGCATTTCTCAGAAAATCGCATCGAAAGAAGAGAAAAAAAGACTTGAGACACTGGTCAGGAGCATACTCCCGCAGAATTACGGAGCTATCATAAGAACTGCTGCAGAAGGCAAGAACGCCGCAATTCTCGTAACAGAACTTAAATCGCTGATAAGCAAATGGGAAGGTGCATGGCCAAAGATTTCCAAGAACAAGAGCGTCCAGCTGCTTTTCACAGAATACAGCAAGACCACCACTGTACTGAGAGATCTTTTCAATGACACATTCTCCAATATCTATGTCAATGACAGGAAGGAGTTTGAAGAAATTTCGAAATACATCTCCCAGATATCTCCGGACAAGGAAAAGATCGTCAAGTTCTATGACGACAAGGAGCCGATATTCGACCATTTCGAGGTCACTCGGCAGATAAAGAGTTCCTTCGGCAAGGTGGTTCCGATAAAGCAGGGAGCGTATCTTGTGATCGAGACCACAGAAGCGCTGAACGTGGTGGATGTCAACAGCGGCATCAGGGCGAAGACAAACGACCAGGAAGAGAACACCTACGAGGTGAACCGCTACGCGGCCGAAGAAATCGCCAGACAGCTCAGACTCAGGGATATGGGCGGTATCGTGATTGTCGATTTCATCGATATGGACAATCAGGACCACAAGAACGGCCTGTTCAAGTATATGACTGAGCTCATGCAGGATGACAGGGCAAAGCACAATGTGCTGCCTCTCACCAAGTTCGGACTAATGCAGATTACCAGACAGAGGATAAGGCCTGTCACTCAGATCGACACGACTGAGGTCTGTCCTGTCTGCCACGGTACGGGAAAAATAGCGCCGAGCCTAGTCATTGACGAGGAACTTGAACGAAAAATCGCGTACCACACCGAAAACGGTGTCAAGTCTTTCATATTGAAGACCGGCCCGATCCTGGGCTCCTACATTTCAAGAGGCTTCAATTCTTTTCTGAGAAAGTGGAGAAGGAAGTACAAATGCAAAATCAAACACGAAGAAGTCCAAGACTTCAGTGTCCTGCAGTATGAATTCTACAATGAAGACGGCGACATTCTCCAATAGACAGTTCGCCTGAGCACTATAGAGGGACGGCCAGTCATGGTCGCCCCTCTTTTGTTTCTTGTCCGACGGACAATGATGTTCTCCTGCTGAGGGCAGATTATTCCTGCCGGAATGACAGCTTCCGGACAATGCAGAAGAGCAGCAGCATTACCGCCATGAACGCACACAACCGCCCTACGATATCGCCCTGAGCCACAAAGAAGGTCTGCTTTTCGCTCAAATGGATTTCTCCCTCCAGGAGGGCCGGCTCCCACCATGCGGTCTTCGAGACAATGTCTCCCTTGCTGTCGATGATTGCGGAAATGCCGGTATTTGCGCTTCTGACGATGTCCCTGCGGGTTTCTATCGCACGGAGAGATGCATAGCTCAGATGCTGACTGTACCCCGGAGTATTTCCCCACCAGGCATCATTGGTAATGATGGCCAATGCCTTGGCGCCTTTTCTTACATATTCTGCACAATGCTCAGGATAGACTGACTCATAACATACAGCACAGCCCAGAGGAACCTCCTCCACCACTTTTCCCTCAGCATCCCGGGTTCTGCATGAGAGCAGCGAAACCTCCTTCTGTCCTATGCAGCGTCCCATTACACCGCCGAGCAAGTCATCTATCTTGCAGAAGAATGCAGGATACGGTGTCATTTCCACGGCCACGACCAGCTTGGACTTATGATAAATCTGGGCGTCATCCGTGCCGTCCACCATAAGTGCGGAGTTATGCGATTCCACCCACAGACCATCCGAGACTTTCCTTGCCGTATATGACGGAGCCTCGGCAGACTCGATATAAGAATAGGAAGAAGCCCCGAAAAGCAGATTCACATTGTGATAGTTTTTCAAGAAGTCGCGGAATCTACGGTATGTCATACTACGCTCGTAATCGCCTGTGACAATGTCATTTGTAAATGTCTCAGGAGCTACAGCGAGCAATGCGGACGTGTCATTTCTGCCGGCCAGTGCAGTCTTCAGCTGTTCGAGTAGAATGACGTTCTGCTGGCTTTGGGACAATGCCTGGAATTTATGATACGGGTCAATGTTGGGCTGCAGCGCCACCACTTTCAGAGTATCGCCTTCCTGCAGCGCAGGGCTATAATACATTGACATTGACACTATTGCGGGTGCGAAAAATATCAGGAGTGCGGCAGCGGCCGAAGCGAAACGAGCCTTGGCATTGAACCGGAACCAGCTTCCGTCCGACAGGAAAACCATCAGTGCGAAGACAGAAAGGTTTGATGCCCATACCCACAGGGAGCCGCCGAGAGTGCCGAGCCATTCGTACCACTGGACAAGTGAGACGGTGCGTGCGAAGGCATTGCCCAGAAGCAGCCACGGCCAGGAAATCTGGGCTACGTCCAGATAGTATTTTTCCCATGCTATCCACAGTGCAGCCAGGAAAATGTAAGGCAGGGAGCCGCGCAGGTATTTCCGGCTCCATCTGAACAGGCCGAAAACCAGCGACATCTGGAACGCATTGGCCACACAGGCGAAAATTCCGCCGCCTACGGTCGCATTGCACACCCAGAAAGTGGTGACGACATTCCACAGAAGAAATGCAGAATAGTGCCACAGCCACACTCGCTTCGCACCTGTCAATGTCGCTATCCGCTCAAGGCACAACAGAGGCACGAAGCCTATGAGGGCAAGGAAGCCGGTATGTGGCACAAGGTATGGAACGGACATCAATGTCACGAAAAGCAGGACAAGGATGCCGAAGAGAATATTCTGATTCTTCATATCAATTCAGGACAACTTCATAATGTATCGGGCAAAGATATGAATAAATATATTATATTTGTACGATTACTTGGAAACAGTTATGCTTATAGATATTCTGAAAGGATTTATAATAGGAATCTGTGCATCAGTCCCTTTGGGGCCGATAGCGATACTGGTTATTCAGAAGTCATTGAGCGAAGGTCAGAAATCCGGTTTTCTCGCCGGCTTGGGTGCCTGCCTTGTGGACACATTGTTCGCAGTTATCGCCATCTTCGCATTGGCCATAGCCGAGAGGTTCATTGAGAGTTACAGCACTCTGATCATGGTGGGCGGAGGTCTGATAGTCACCTTCCTCGGGTGCAGCCTGACATTCAAGGACCCGTTCAGGAAAATGAAACGGGAGGACGCCACGCCTTCATATTCGCTCAAGGATTTTTTCCAGGCGTTCATAATGGGCATTTCCAATCCGGGAGCCATACTGGTCATCTTCGCGCTGTTCGCGTTCTTCGGCATTGAACTGGAGCCTCACGATTTCCGGGTGGCGCCGATTCTCCTGGCCCTGAGCGCCGGAAGCGCATGCTACTGGTTCTTCTTCTCATGGGTCTTCAGCAAGATGAGGAAGAATTTCAAGCTCGGCACGATACTTTGGATAAACAGAATAACAGGCATCATAGTCACCATAATCGGCATCGCCCTGCTCACGGACGGCATTATGGAATTGATTTTCACATAATTTTCAGGAAAGGACAATGGATATGAAAAGTTTTTTCAGCAATTGGATAGTCAAGAACTTGTTGGGCGCAATCGCAGCGGTTGCGGCGATTGTCATTGCTTGCAGCCTCCTGCTCAGGATCGGCACACATCACGGTCAGGAAATCGAGGTTCCGGACATGACCAACATGTCAGTACGCAATGCCCAGGCCACTGCTGAACAGTGCGGGATACGGATTGACGTGACCGACTCCGTCTATGTAAGGAAAATGGGACGCGGACTCGTGTTCTCCCAGACTCCGAAGGCGGGCAGCAAGGTCAAGGAAGGAAGACGTATATTGCTCACCATCAATTCCGTATCGCCGAAAAAGACCACCATGCCCAATCTCGTGGGTCTGTCAATGCGACAGGCAAAAGCAGAACTGCTTTCCAAAGGGCTGATACTCAGAAATCTGAAATACGTTGACGATATGGCCACGAACAATGTCCTGAGGCAGCTTTACCGCGGCAGGGAAATCAGTGGAGGCCGTTCCATCGACAGCGGTTCCGAAATCGACCTCGTGGTGGGCTTGGGAACCGACAACCAGACATTCATCCCGGATGTTTCAGGGATGAGATACATGAGAGCCGTGGATGCTCTGCATGACAATTCATTGAATGTCGCCAAACTGTATTTCGACAAGAGCATCCGCTCCTACAGCGATTCCCTCGACGCAGTAGTTTACAAGCAGGCCCCGGCGGCCACTGACATGTCCGTGCTGATGGGCAGCGCAGTCACCCTTTATCTGAAAGCCTCAGAAGACAAGTAGCAAATGACAGGACCGGAATACAACGACATTCTGTTCTCGACAGACGAGGAGAAAGAATACTCGGGGGCGACTCCGATGACAGATGAAGATGCAGCTACGGAAGGCGACGAGCAGGGGATGTTCGAGCACTTCCGGATGAATGTGGACAAAGGGCAGACGCCGCTAAGAATCGACAAATTCATGTCTTGCCACCTGATGGACACGTCCAGACACAGAGTCCAGCTCGCCATCAGGAACGGTTACGTGAAACTGAATGACAAACAGGCCAAGGCGAACATGATTGTCCGTCCGGGCGATGTCATCCGTTTCGTCATGCCATATGAAAGGCGCGGCTTCGAAGTCCTGCCTGAGAACATTCCACTGGATATCGTTTATGAAGACGAGGACCTTCTGATAGTGAACAAGCCTGCCGGAATGGTAGTGCATCCGGGACACGGACACTTTGAAGGGACATTGGTCAATGCCCTTTCATACCATCTCGGGATAACCCAGGGGCCGGACGCGAAAGACGAAAGGATGGGCGTCCTGGTGCACCGTATCGACATGGACACTTCCGGTCTGCTGGTGGTGGCCAAGAACGACGAGTCACAGCTGAACCTCGCAGGACAGTTCTTCAGGCATAGCATTGAAAGAAAATATGTAGCAGTGGTCTGGGGGAACCTGAAGGAAGACGAAGGTACCATCACCGGCAATATCGGCCGAGACCCGAATGACCGCCTGCGTTTCAAGGTCTATCCCGATGGGGACAAGGGAAAACACGCCGTCACCCATTACCGCGTACTCGAGAGGTTCGGCTATGTCACAGTGGTGGAATGTCAGCTCGAGACCGGAAGGACACACCAGATAAGGGTGCACATGAACTATATCGGCCATCCGCTTTTCAATGACGAGAGGTACGGAGGTTCAGAAATCCGCAAAGGCACCATCTACGCGAAATACAAACAGTTCATACGCAACTGCTTCGAACTCTGTCCGCGCCAGGCCCTGCACGCCAAGACGCTCGGCTTCAACCATCCGCGAACAGGAGAATTCATCCGGTTCGACTCGGATCTGCCGCAGGACATGCAGGCCCTCATAAAGAAATGGAGGGACTACGCCGGCAATATGAAGGAAGAAGAAGATTAGAAACTACTTGTCACCATACACATAGACATCCTCACCCGGAGCCGCGAAATGGAATCTCTCACGTGAGAACTCCTCGAGGGTGTCCCTGTCGGTGGACAGCATCTTGATCTGCTTGTCCATCTCACGTATTTCTTTCTGATACTGCTCCATCTGGGCGTTTTGTCTGCGTATTTCCATCTTGGCGGAAATCCATCTGAGGACGCTGTCGTCCGCAAAAAAAGTCATGAATACCAATAAGCAGGCTCCCACAGCTGAAATTAATTTCAGCTGTCCGCCATATGGTCCATGCCACAACGACTTCAATATCTGTCCAAGTTTTTCCATAACAAGATTTTATTTCATTCCACGACAAATTTAGTTAAATTTGTAGAATGATTTGGACAGAGTTCAATATTTATTCAAAATAATACACAAATGAAACCAACATTGCTTGTCCTTGCTGCCGGAATGGGCAGCCGCTACGGCGGACTCAAACAGATGGACGGCCTCGGCCCTAACGGTGAGACCATTATTGACTACTCGATTTATGACGCAGTTCAAGCCGGCTTCGGCAAGGTTGTCTATATCGTAAGAGAGTATTTCAAGGAGCAGTTCGAAGAGACTGTAAAACAGAAATACAGCCACGTGAAATGCATTGACGGCGAGCCTCTCGAATTCCAGTTCGTAACTCAGGAGCTCAACAAGATTCCTGCACATTTCACACTGAATCCGGAAAGACAGAAACCTTGGGGAACAGCCCATGCAGTGCTTATGGCCAAAGACGTCATCCACGAGCCGTTTGCCATCATCAACGGCGACGACTACTACGGAAAGGACTCTTTCCGCATTCTCGGTGACTGGCTCCGCGCACATGAGAACAGCAAGGGAGTTTACAGCATCGTAGGATTCGAGCTCGACCATACTCTTTCCGAGTCGGGCAGCGTATCCAGAGGCATCTGCGCTTACGACAAGGAGCAGCATCTTACTGACATCGTAGAGCACCTGAACATCGCCAGAGAGGCTGACGGAAAGGTATATGGAGACAACTCTCTCACAGGTGAGACACACGTGGAGCTGGTTGCCGACAATCTCTGTTCCATGAACATGTGGGGCTTCACTCCTGACTATTTCGAGAAGAGCGAAAAGATTTTCGAATCATTCCTCGAGCAGAACATCAATGAGCTCAAGAAGGAATTCTACATCCCTTACGCTATCGACTGCATGATCAAGAGCGGCGAAGCACAGACCGACGTGCTTTCCACACCTTCACACTGGTTCGGCGTGACATACAAGGAAGACAGACCTGCCGTTGTTGCCAAATTCCAGGAATTTGCAGACAAGGGAGTCTATCCGACACCGCTTTACACCAAATAAGGCAGCACATAAATGGCTGAACACAAAAGGATACGGAACTTCAATGTTCTGTCAGGATTCAGCTGGTACATCCCGGGAGCAGCAGACATTTTCGCTTTGCTGCTGTTCCTCTTGGGAGGTGCGCTGCTCGGAAATGTAGTAGCCGGATGTTTTCTCCTGGCCGGCATGACCACCCAGCAGGACATCGTAATGCTGGTGTCATACCCTATGATGTTCATTCCGGCAATGATCTACGCATCCCTGCGCAGCAAGCGGAACTCGATGTTCGACAACGGCTGCAGCATCGATTCGGATGCCCACTTCGGCAAAGGCGGATTCGCGCTTTGCGGACTACTGGTCATACTAGCCACCATCGCACTTAGTTTCCTGACTGACATCATCAATGCCCAGATGCCGGAAATGCCGCAATGGCTTGAAGAGCAGCTCAAGGCGATGACAAGCGGAAACTTCTTCCTGAACTTCATCTGCGTTTCGCTCATGGCGCCGTTCTTCGAGGAATGGCTCTGCCGCGGAATGGTTCTGCGCGGACTGTTGAACTACAAGAGAACAAAGAAAGACGGAAGCACCGCCACGGGCATCAAGCCTATATGGGCCATCTTCTGGTCTGCTGTTTTCTTCGCATTCATCCATCTGAACCCATGGCAGGCAGTGCCGGCATTCATTCTCGGATGCCTGTTCGGATATGTCTATTACAGGACAGGTTCATTGAAACTGACGATGCTGATGCATTTCACGAACAATACGTTCTCGCTGATATTCAGCAACATTGACAAGTTCAAGGATGCCAAGACATTCTTCGACATAATGAGTCCGCTCGAGTACGGGGTCGTGGCAGTAGTGTGCGTGGGGATTGTCATCCTGCTGTGCAGGACATTGAACCGGATAGAACTGAATTCACCTCAGGGGAACTGCGATACTATGGCTACGCTCCAGTAAGATAGCGCTCAGCTTCAGCAAGTGTTTCCCTCTTGCCCGCGTCGATCAGCGTGAGGTGAGAGGGAATTGCTGCATATATGGGGTGACGCGCAGCAGCTCTCAGGTAAGCATCGACGATAGAGAAGCATTGGCCCAGAGGCTTTTCCGACTGAGCGATCCTGTTTCCCGAGGCATCGTAGAGCGGGTAGTCGGAAGGAAACGAGTCAATGTCCCTGAACACGTCAAAAATGGCATCGGAAACCAGATGCACACCGGCAAAAGCGGCTTTATGACAACGACTTACATCCAGACCTGGGAAAGGAGTCTTGACCTCTCCTGTAGCGACATTGGTCCAGCCCACAATGCGGTTGTCCCCGTCACACAGGAAATAGCGCTTGGTGACACGTTCACTCAAGAGCAATGTGGCGAGAGCACCGGGACGGGCCTGGCTAAGGAACCAGTCCAGCTGCAGATCCGAGATTATGTCCACGTTGTGTACCAGAAAACGGCCTTCCGCTGACCTCAACAGGCTTTCCGCATAACGGATTCCGCCTCCGGTGTCACGCAGCAGGTCGGTTTCGTCCGAATAGCGGATATCCAGCTGAGAGAGTTCAGAATCGGCCGCCACGTACTCCCTGATTTTATCTGCAAAGTGATGGATATTGATTACGAATTCATCACATCCCGCAGCACGGAGCCTCATAAGTACGTAATACAGAAGGGTATGCCCAGCCACAGGGGCAAGCGCTTTCGGGAGATTGTCCGTCAACGGCTTGAGCCTGGTTCCAAGACCTGCTGCAAAAATCATCGTCTTCATCTGTCAGAAATTCTTTTCTATATCGAGTTCCCTGTGGGTAACTGACACCCGGATGTCGAACTTGCGAGCCAGATGCTCCGCCAGATGCTCCGCACAATAAACGGAACGGTGCTGGCCGCCGGTACAGCCGAAGCATACCTGAAGGTTGGTGAATTTCCTTTCAATGAACCTCTTCACGTGAGAGTCCACAAGCGCATAGACGCTGTTCAGGAACGTCAGAATCTCTCCGTCATCTTCGAGGAACTTGATAACTTCCTTGTCCATGCCGGTAAACTGGCGGTAATACTCGAACTTGCCCGGATTGTTCACGGAACGGCAGTCGAAGACATAGCCTCCTCCATTGCCGGAAGTGTCGGCAGGAATGCCTTTCTTGTAGGCGAAACTGAAGATCTTCACCTGCAGGCGCTTGTCCTCGGCATTGACATAGAACTGCTCCATCGTGGTCAGTTTGGTGAGCACCTCAGACAGATACGGGTAACGCACGAACGGCGACTGCATAAGACGGCGCAGGTTGTCGATGGCGTATGGCACGCTCGCGATGAAATGCGGCTTCTTCTCGAAATAGCCACGGAAACCATAGGCACCGAGCACCTGCAATGTCCTGAAAAGCACGAACAGACGTAGTCTCTCCCTGAAATGAGCCTCGTCAATGTCGGGCATATATGTCTTCAATGCCCTGAGATATGTCTCCACCAGCTCCTGCTTCAGGTCTTCGGGATAACGGGAGCGGGCCTGCCAGATGAATGACGCCACATCATAATATATAGGTCCTTTCCTTCCACCCTGAAAGTCAATGAAATACGGCTCACCGTCCTTTATCATCACGTTTCGGGCCTGGAAATCCCTGTAGAGGAACGTGTCCGTATCCTCGCCGAGGAGGTCGTCATGCAGCTTTTCGAAATCATCCTGAAGACGGACCTCGTCGAATTCCATTCCGGTAGCCTTGAGGAAGCAGTATTTGAAGTAGTTCAGATCGAACATCACCATCCTGCCGTTGAAAGCCGGTTCCGGGAAGCAGACATTGAAATCAAGCCCCTCGGCGCCGCGGCACTGGATTTTCGGGAGCATTTCCAGGGTGTGGCGCAGCATTGACCGTTCATAGGAAGAGTAAACGCCGCTTTCCCTGCCCTGGGCGAGCTTGTCATAGAGAAGTTCATCTCCAAGGTCCTCCTGTATGTAGCACATTCCGTCATCGCTGACCGCAAGCACGCGGGGCACGCGGATGCCCTTCTCGAGGAAATGCCGGCTGAGGTAGCAGAAGGCATTGTTTTCCTTCAGGTTCAGTCCGATTACGCCCACGAGCGACGTGCCGCCCTCTCCTTTTATGCGGAAATATCTCCGGTTGCTGCCGGATGAATTCAACTCTGTTATTTCTGTAGATTTCTGTCCTGTGTATTTCTCGAACAGATTCTTTAATGTCTGTGTCATCTGATTATGTTCCGATTCAGGTTCAGTAAGAATTTATATTTCGCTAATTTAGTGATTTTCCGTCACAATTTGTACATTTGTAACAATATATGAACAAGTCCGGGCCGATATTGCGGATCCCGGAACAACACCTTTAAGAATGGAAGTCAAAGAATTTGCATATTGCTCCGACAAGTACCAGTACACTATGGGAAAATCGTTCTTGGAAACGGGTCGTGGCGAACAGATGGCAGTTTTCAACCTGTTTTACAGAAAAGCCCCGGAAAACAACAACTGGGCTGTAGTGAGCGGCACCGAAGAGGTGGTCGAAATGATTCAGAATCTCGGTTCAATGCCGGAAGAGTTCTATGAAAAGTTCCTCCCGGGTGATGAGTATGCCGATTTCCGCCACTATCTGGCGAACATGAAATTTACCGGAAACGTCTATGCCATGAGAGAGGGCGAGATCGCGTTTCCTAATGAGCCGATCATCACGGTGGAAGCTCCGCTGATTCAGGCGCAGGTGCTTGAAACCCCGATGCTCTGCATCATGAACCACCAGATGGCAGTGGCCACCAAGGCTTCACGTGTTTGCAGGGCCACATCACATCCGGTAAGCGAATTCGGTTCCAGAAGAGCGCACGGCCCGTGGGCGGCAGTGTATGGGGCCAAGGCAGCGATCATTGCCGGCTGCGCGAGCACATCGAACATCCTCACGGGCGTACTGAACGGTGTTCCTTCTACCGGAACCATGGCCCACAGTTTCGTGACATCCTACGGCAGCAGCGTGGAAGGTGAACACAAGGCGTTCAACGACTATATCAAGACACACCGCGGAGAGAATCTGATTCTTCTCATTGACACGTATGACACCCTCCGCTGCGGTGTCCTCAATGCCATCAGGGCATTCAGGGAAAACGGCATTGACAACAATTATCCTTACGGGTACGGCATCAGGCTGGACAGCGGCGACCTCGCGTATCTTTCGGCAGAGGTCAGGAAGATTCTGGACGCTCACGGACTTACCGGATGTAAGATATTCGCTACCAATTCATTGGACGAATACCTGATTTCCGATCTCGAAAGGCAGGGAGCGAAAATCGACTCCTATGGTGTGGGCGACGCCATCGCCACAAGCAAGGCGGCACCTTGTTTCGGCAATGTCTATAAGCTCGTACAGATCGACGGGGAGCCGGTGCTCAAGAAGTCCGAGGACCGCATCAAGCTCATAAATCCGGGATTCCAGATAACATACAGGCTGATGAAGCACGACTCAGAATACGGCGACATCTACAAGGCCGATGTGACCTGTCTGCGAGGCGACGAACTGAGCCAGGCCATCGAGCACGGCAAGACCTTCACCATCAAGGACGAATACGACAGGTACAAGTTCAAGACCTTCGATGAGGGCACTTACCAGTGGAGGGCGCTGCAGCTCAAGGTGATAGAAAATGGAGAGAGATGTGTGCCGCACAGGTCGCTCATGGAGAAGAAGGAGTTCTACCGGAACACGCTGAACCATTTCAGCCCGTCAGAGCGCCGTCTCATCAATCCGCACTATTTCAAGGTGGACATTTCCGACGACCTCTACAATCTGAAAAACGACATCCTGAACAAACTTGTAATAGAAATAGAAAATTTTACCATATAGTATGACTAACGATTCTGTTCTGATTGTAGTAGATATGCTCTACGACTTCATTGACGGCAGCCTCGCCTGCGCCAATGCGGAGAATGCTGTAGAAAACACATTGGACTTCATCAAGAAGACCCGCGGAGAGGACCTGCCGGTACTTTTCATCAGGGACCATCATCCTGCAGACCACTGCTCTTTCAAGGAGTTTGGAGGCATCTGGCCTGCACATTGCGTGGCCGGAACCCGCGGCGGCGAGATCCACGAAAAGCTCCGCCCTTACGCTGACGAGGACCTGACTTTCGACAAAGGCTGCGACAAGGACGTGGAGCAGTATTCAGGTTACGACGGAAAGAACCAGGCCGGACAGGCACTGGGCGAGATCGTGTCAATGCTCGAGCCGGAAAATGTGTATGTCTGCGGCATCGCCACGGAATTCTGCGTGCGCAATACGGCAGAAGACCTGAAAAAGAACGGTGCCAATGTCATCCTGCTTCAGGACTGCCTGGCCTATGTGAGCGAAGAAGGACACGAGAAAGCACTTGCCGAAATGAAGAACGAAGGAATAAGAATCTGTTGACCTGTACAGGTCTGACATAATCGAATCAGCTTATGAGAAAAACCGCTTTCAGCATTTGTCTTCTTTTTCTGCTGAGCCTTACGACACTTTACGCCCAGGGATTCAAGTTTTCAGGGCAGGTCGTGGACAGTGACGGCGTACCGGTGACCGGAGCAGGCGTAGTCTGTCTGGAGAAGAACACCATCGGCACTACCGCAGACCTGGACGGACGGTTCAGCATCACATTGCCCTCCTCCGCCAAGACAGTCATCTTCTCATCCATCGGCATGAAGGAGGTCCGGTACCAGCTCATTCCGGGCAGCACCGAAAACGTGAAAATCGTAATGGAATGGGAAGAAAACCAGTTGGACCAGGTGGTCGTGACCGGATATGCCCAGACCTCCGTGAAACGCATAACAGGTTCCGTGGCGGTGCTCAACTCGGAGAAATTCGAAGCCAAGGCCATCTCGTCCGTGGACGCGCTGATGCAGGGCGAAGTGGCGGGCGTGAGCATCAAGTCATTGTCCGGACAGCCGGGCACTCAGGCGAAAATCACCATCCGCGGCTCCAACAACCTCACCGGAACAAGCAACCCTCTATGGGTAGTGGACGGCGTGCCGATGCAGAGCGAATCCCCTTCATTGAGCAAAGAGCAGCTCTCCACCGGCGGTTTCGACAACATCTTCGTCAATGGAGTGGGCAACATAAACCCTAATGACATCGAGAGCATCACCATCCTGAAAGATGCTGCGGCCGCTGCCATCTACGGTTCACGGGCAGCCAACGGAGTCATTGTCGTAACCACTAAGAAGGGCGAGGCAGGCAAGATGAAAATCAGCTACAACAACACCTTCACATGGTCCTTCAAGCCGGAAAGGAGCCTGAACCTGATGAATTCCGCTGAAAAACTGGCCTGGGAAGACGAACTCTGGAATGAATTCTCCGCGAGCAGATACGCCAGGTCACTGACTGACAACACTGTAATATACCCTGTCATCGGAATCGTCGGCCAGATCAGGGCCGGCCTCGGGGATTTCGCGTCAATGAAAGGGAACAAAGACTCCCAGGACGCGTACATCGCCTCACTGAAGAACGTGGACACGAACTGGTACGACCTGCTGTTCCGCAATTCATTCTCCCAGGGGCACCACCTCTCGCTCAGCGGCGGCTCCGGAAAAAGCACATACTACGTCGCACTCGGCCTGAATGACGAGGACGGCATGCTGATCCACAATGACTACCGCAGATACAATGTCAATGCGAAGATGACATTGACCCCGACGGACTGGGCCCGCATCGACGTGGGAATGGAAGCCGCAAGGCAGGAATCCAAGATGCCGTACTCGAATGTGGACCCGTTCTACTATGCATACTTCTCGAATCCGTACGAGAAGGCGTACAACAGCGACGGTTCCTATGCGGCGGACAACACCTGGTTTACTCTCGGATACTACAACGGAAGAAGCGCCGAACAGGTACTGCCGAAAAACGGATTCAACATCCTCCGCGAGCTTGACTCCAATTATTCCAAGACGATCAACACCAACGGGACTTTTCGTGCGCAGACCGACTTCCGCATCATAGAACCGCTTCATTTCGTGGGGCTTGTATCCTATTCCTTCGCCAACAACTCCACCGACAAGATCGTGGACAAATACAGCTACACAGGGTTCAAGGACAGGCTCGGAAGCGATGACAAGTCACAGACCAACCTCTACGGAAACATCTCGCAGAACAGGATGAACAGCAGCAGTTATGTCGCACGCGGCCATTTCGCGTTCAACAAGACGTTTGCGGAACAGCATACCCTCAACATTCTTGCTGGAGCGGAACTCAGAGGCTCGGATTCCAACACCATCTTCAGCAAGAGATACAACTATGACCCGAAGACTGGAACGACCTCACTGCCTGCCATCAGCGGTCCTTCCGACCAGTGGCTCAGCGAAGTGGAGAAGCTTAACGGCGAGTATTTCAGCAAGACGCGATATGCATCTTTCTATGCGTCAGCTGATTACTTCCTGGGCAAGAGCATTGTCCTGAACGCTTCCTTCAGAACTGACGGCAGTTCCAACTTCGGCAGCAACCGGCAGTTCAACCCTACATGGAGCGCCGGAGCGGCCTGGCATATCGGAGAAGAGGATTGGGCCAGGAAGGCCATCCCGGCATTGTCACACGCTACATTGAGAGCAGCATACGGATTTACCGGCGACGTGAACACCAGCACCTCGCATCTGCTTGTCATCCAATACCTTCAGCAGCAGTACCGGTATTTCGGAGAGGAAACTTTCAACCTCGGCACCATCCCGTCTGCCCCGAATCCTGACCTCGGCTGGGAGAAGACCAGAGACGCCAAGGCCGGCATTGATTTCGGCTTCTGGAAAGACAGGCTCAATGTCAATGCAGAGTATTACTACAGGCTCAGCACCGATGTCGTGACCTCATCCCCAGTGCAGAGCACGACCGGCTTCACATTTGTTTATTTCAATGCCGCCGACATCATGAACAGCGGTATCGAGCTGACCGTAAACGGCAAGTTCCTCCAGAAGAAGGACTGGAGCGCCGGAGCATCGGTCAATTTCGCCTACAACTACAACAAGGTACTGAAATACAATCCGGTAACCAAGAGCGGAATCACTTCCAAGGACAGATATGTGGAGGGCTACCCTACCGGAGCCATATTCAGCGGAAAACTAGCCGGAATAGCCAAGGACACAGGACTTTACGAGTTCAAGCTGCGCCCGGATGCCGTGATATCCAATGCCGCGGACCTCAACAAGCCGGACAATTACAGATACTATCTCGGCACCACCATCGCGCCATACACGGGAGGCTTCAACATCTACGCTTCCTGGAAACAGCTCAGGCTGAGCGTCAGCGGAGTATATTCGTTCGGCTGCAAGACCTACGAAAAGCTGAAGTATCCAGCAAGTTACAGCAATGCGGCCCACAGCGGCGTGAGCACTGAAGAGGTACAGTCCCAGTTCAGCGACCTGTACGGCAACCACCTGAACGTGGAGAAGGACAGGACGAACAGATGGACAGCCTCCAACACCACCGGAGTCAAATACCCGAGAATCTACGACTACTACGGCACCAAATACAACTTCGCGAACTCCAATCCTATGGACTACAGCATCATAGACGCCGTATATCTGAAGAACAATTCCTATCTCAGGATCAAATCCATCATACTTTCCTGGTCAATGCCGAGGGACATCGTGAAGAAAATCAGGATGAGGGGCGTCAGCTTCAATGTCGCGCTCAACAATTTCTTCACCATCACCGGATACGACGGCATGGACCCGGAAATACCGGGAGCGACCTATCCTACGACCAGAAGCGTTTCCGCAGGTATGAACATTGAATTTTAGGAGGGCATTATCATGAGACATCTCAAGACATTGATACTGACTATGATGGCTGCGGCTCTCTTTGGCTGCGGGAACTATCTCAATGTGCAGCCGCAGGGCGAGGTCATCCCCAAGACAGATGAAGAATTCGCCTCACTCATTCACAACCGCCTGCGCGAAATCGAAGGTGGCGGCGACGAGAATGTGATCGGCAATATGGATGTGCTGATGTTCCTGGAAGGATGCGCGGACAATCTGGATGCCAACATCATGGCCGGGTCCAATCTTCCGTTCTTCGCAGGCGAGGAGATAGACAAACGGCAGAGCTACTACAGGAACAGCTGGGAAACCGTCAGGGACTGCAACATCGTCATTGACAATCTCGGAGGAAAGGACAGCGACATCGCAAGAGGCTCTGTTTCTGCCGCTTACGCGATGAAGGGCATCATATATTACAATCTGATGCGCGAATTCTGCCAGCCTTACGACGAGGCCACGGCAGGCAGTCTTCCGGGCATTCCTCTGGTGGACAATTTCGACATCAACTACCGCCCGTCACGTGGCACGCTCAGCCAGACATTCGGATACACAGAAAAACTGTTCGACTCTGCATTGGCACTGAAGCCGACAGACAGCAAATACATGTTCACGGAATGGATCGTGAAAGCCTACAAGGCGAAGCTGGAGTTCTGGTGCGGCAGATGGGACAATGTAATAAGCCTCTGCACCGACATCATCGCTCACAGCGGATATGAGCTGACACCGGTTTCCGAATACGCTGCCATGATCAATTCCGCGAATGAGCCGAAAGGTGAAGTGATGGTCCGCTCGCACATAAACAACTCCAGCGAACTGGACTGGTACTTTGCCTACACGAAAGGGTATCTGGCATCAAGGCCTGCGAGCTCGAAGTTCGTAAAACTCTTCGGGGACAATCCTGAAGCGGATGTAAGGTTCACATCAAGCCTGAACAAAAAAAGGATGAGCACGAAGGTTCCGGAATGCAAGGTAAGACTGTCGGAAATGGTACTGATGCTAGCCGAGGCCTACTGCCACAAGGGGGACAATGCCAATGCCCTGAAATGGGTCAATGAACTGAGGCGCAACAGGATAGAAGGCGTGACTGACCTGACGGAAAGCACATTGCCGGAGGTAAGGACCGGCGATAGAATCGTTACTGACTGCAACGGGAAGCCGCTCACTCCCATGCTTCAGGCCATATTCGACGAAAGACGCAAGGAACTGTTCATGGAGGGAGACAGATGGTTCGAGCTCAAGAGAAACGGAAGGCCGGAATGGTGGGTGATCAGCAATGGTCTGAAATATACGACCAAGGCCTACCTCTATACGTCTCCAATATCCAAGTCGGACATTGACTTGAATCCTGACATCGTTCAGAATCCGGGATATGTTTATTAACTTACATTTTTCAAGCAAAATGAGTACAAGAAAAAAAATTATCAGTATATTAGCCATCGTGTTCGCCGGAGCAGCTCTCTGCGGATGCGGATATAACGAGCTCCCGCCGAAGACAAGTGACGCTTCGAAAAGTTACATAAAACCGAAAGGCGAGATTCCTACACAGGCTGAAAGAGATGAGGTGAACGCGCTGAAGGCGGAATATGACGAAGCGACGACAAAGACGACAAAATAGTATAGACAGAACGACAAATAGACATTTTTTTTAATTTTAAAACTAACTGTTATGTTCAAAAGGTTCATTACATTTATGGCCGCTGCTGTTGCGGCTGTATCCATGGTTTCCTGCGACAATGACGACTCGAAACCGACAATCGAATTTTCAAAAACCTTATATACCGTTTACCAGAAGGGTGATGTCGATGTTGATGTGGTGGTAAGCGGTCCTGCAGAAACGGACCTTACCGTTCCGCTGACTTTCATCGGCAATGCCGAAAAAGGCGTTGACTACACCGTATCAGCAGAAAGCGTAGTAATCAAGGCAGGAGAGTCATCAGGTTCCGTCACCATCACCAACGTCTCTCTTTCTGAAGAGAAGCAGGTGTC